>VOFI01003789.1_pt1 | contig 15826 bp, 19 predicted proteins | sample 5384131 | NCBI WGS metagenome assembly VOFI01 (sample SAMN12384728, study PRJNA508395) | human gut metagenome | isolation source: healthy gut H | host: Homo sapiens
CAGTGCCGGTCCTGCTTACCCAGATAAGGGAGGCTAAATCAGCAAAGACACTGAGGACGCTACAATTAAGGTTTGAAAAATACGATCTGGTCATCTGTGAATATGACCGGACTGTCTTATAGGCTTAAGGAAACACAAAAAATGAGACAAGATAAATGAATATTTTAAACTTATAGTAATTTTGTAACAAGTTATGGATGGAGCTCCACATATGGAACCATAATTTGTAAGCAACTCTTTCAATTGATTAGACATGTATGTAATGTAGTCATTAAAGTTTTTAGACTTATAACTTTTCTCATGCCTATCCCATAATGAATAATAGATTGCAAACTGGAGTCCATATTTCTTACATGCGTCTGACACTTCTTTAACAATATCTCTCTTTACAGGAGAAGCCATCACATCATAATCAGTATATTTGCTATCCCATAAGCAAAACCCATCATGGTGCTTTGTGATAAGCAACACATATCTAAAACCAGCTTCACTAGCTACTTTTACCCACTGGTCACAATTTAAATTAGTAGGATTATATGTATCTACAGGTATACTTCCATCAGACCATTCTAACTCAGCAAAAGTATTGAGACCAAAGTGAATAAACATACCATACCCTCGTTTAATCAGTTCTTTTTGTGCCAAATTATAATGGTTGTTTGGTTTTAGCTCCTGAGCTGTTAGACACGATATAATATTTACCATTATAAAAAATAAAATAGTTTTCATGACTTCATGATTTTATATCAATTGATGAGTAAAATTAGTTATAATCTCCATTATATAATTATTCTAAGACCTCGAAAAATCACCATCCTGGGTTTTGCTTTAACGATCCTTTTGAAAGGTCTATATCAGTTAATGGAATTGCCCACAAATAATCTCTATTCGGATTAAACTTTCTATTTTCTACCCATAAATACTCCCCATTCATTTTCTTTCCATATACCGGCTTAGTAACAACAAATTCGGTTGTTCTCCAGTGACGTGTATCATAATAATATACACCTTCAAAAGTAAACTCTATTCGCTTTTCTTTTCGAATTATGTTTCTCATTGCTTCCTTATTTAGATTTTCTGGTAAGGATGGCATATTCACTCTATTTCTAACTTTATTAACTGCATGATATACTTCTGCTGTAGGACCTGAAATTTCGTTCAAAGCCTCTGCATAAACTAATAAAATCTCAGCATAGCGTATATATATAAAATTTGTCCAACCCAGATAATTCATACCGTCATTTGCAGGATTAATATATTTTCTCATACTATATCCTGTTCTGGTGGAATTACCATCCCCAACACGACCTTCAGAACTGAATATTTTGTCAGCTATTACACTTCCATCGTGTAAAATAGAATATTCTAATCTAGGATCTCTATTCAGAAAAGGATTATTTTCATCATATAGCGGAGACTCTTGAATAGATTTTCCATCTATACATTCGTACGTATCAATCAGATCCTTTGTTGGTGAAACAGCCTCCCATCCCCCCATCATTTGCGGTGCAAAAAACTGATCTATATCACTTCCAAGAGATTTATCTTTTGCATTTTCCATATACTGTCTATCAAATATAACCTCGACATTATTTTCATATGTAGGCAAAAATAGTTCTGCATAATTTGGATGTAAGTCATATATCCCTAGAGTAATAAGTTCTTTTGCATATTTAGCTGCCTCTTTATATTTATTCATAAAATTGCTTATAATAGCCTTTTCTGCTATTGCAGCCCCTTTTGTTGCTCTTCCCACTTCTTCTTGCGTTATAGGAAGTAGTGTAGCTGCTGAATCTAAATCACTAATAATAAAATTATAAACGTCCTCTTCTGAACTACGTGATGGTATTGGATCAGAAAAAGAAAGTGTTGTTTTTAAAAGAGGAACTCCACCATACAGTTTTAATAGTGTTGCATAAAAAAAACCACGTAGAAAGTAGATTTCTCCTCTAAATACATTTTGTTTCTTTTTATCCATATTTACCTTATCTATATTTTCAAGGCCAATATTACATCTGCGAATACCTTGAAAAGCTTGTTTCCACACTTGTTGAAAATATGAATTTGTTGAAGTTGCTGTTCCTGATGAAAGTTCTCCTTGAGCAGCAGTAACATGAACTGGTACTGCGTTATCAGTATAACAGTCGGTCATAATTGCATGATTTTCGGGGGCTAACGTATATCTGTATAAGCCTATAGTATATTTATATACATCATCCTCTGTTTTCCAAAAAGAAACATCTGATAACTGATGATTGGGAACTTCATCAAGGAATGAATTATTACAACTTGTAAATACGTTACAAAATAAAAAAGATTAAAGTTATTACTGTAAATATTTTTTTTTCATAGTACACAATATTTAAAAAGATAAATTAACACCAAAGGAATAATTCCGTGTTAATGGATACAAAGTTGATGATGTAACCATTTCTGGATCTAAACCTTTAAAATTCGTAATCGTAAATAAATTATCAATACTACAATATAAAAGCTTGACTAATTTCTCCTGCAGTTACACCTTTAACCATACCAGCACCTTGCATCAGCATGGTAAGATCAAAATTTCGGTATTCGCAATTCAAACGTAAGCCAAAATTTATCTTTGGAAATGTGGAGCCTAATGATATTCTATCACTTTGATCTACAACATTATCATTATTAATATCTGCATATTTTAAGTCTCCAGGTACAGCTCCCCATATTTGTGAACAAGAGTTATCTATTTCCTCTTGTGTTCTAAAAATGCCTTCACATACATATCCATAGATATTATCTACAGGATCTCCAACCGATCTTCCTGGTATATCTCCACCGTTCAAATCTGTTATTTCGTTTTTGACGTAACTAAAATTGAAAGATGCAGAATACTTAAATAAGTTGAGCTGGTTTCGATGCGTCAAAGCTAATTCAAAACCAGTATTACGTACCTTTCCTGCATTTTGCATAGGAGCATCTACACCAATTAAATCTGGCATAGGCAATTTTAATAGAATTGCATGTGTATTTTTTAGAAAGAAGTCACCAGTAAAAGATAGTTTCCCTCCCCAAAAGTCTGCATCTATACCTACATCTATTTGGTCTGTTTTTTCTCCCAAGTAATAGCTGAGTTAGCCATCACATCATTAATTGAGATACCTGAAAATAAAGTATTGCCAAAGCTATAATCATATCCGAAAGAATATGTATCATAGAATAAATAGTCATCAATTTCTTGATTTCCTAGCTGTCCCCAAGAAGCTCTTAACTTAAGGTTATCAACAAAATCAACTTTAAAGAAGTTTTCTTCCGATATACGCCATCCAAATGAAAAAGAAGGGAATAGTCCAAAACGATTATGTTTAGGAAATCTAGAGGAACCATCATAGCGAAGATTAGCTTCAAAAAGATATCTGTCATCAAATCCATAATTGATACGTCCAAATACAGATCTAAGAGCATAAGTTACGCTCTTTCCTCCTGTTTCTTGAGTAGTAACGTCACCTGCATCTATTTCTCCTAATGAGTTATTGGCAGGTAAATCCTTTCGCAAAGCTTTTAATAATCTATATTGATTATGAATTTGTGAATATCCCAGCAATCCTTTCACAAGGTGTTTGCCAAATGTTTTATTATAGTCTAAATATGCTTGTAAATTAATTTCTAATGACTTTTTATCTTGGTTACTAACCATACTTCGAGTCGACTTAATAGGTTCCTTAGAATCAACAGAATAAAAATCCATTTTCTTCTGATCTACATATACATCTTCTAAATTAAACGTAGCAGAAGCATTTCCTTTTAGTGTTAGGCCATCTATTATTTTATATGAAAGACCTGCACTTCCCTGAAAGTTGCTATTATATATATGAGATTCTCCACTTAAATTTGCTTCTGCTACAGAGTTGTGTTCATTCAGATACAAGCCATAATTGCCATTCTGATACCGTATAGGCATTAAGGGTGACTCACGAAATGCGTGATACATAATATTCCATAAGTCAGTATATATAAGAAACTTGCAAAGTAGCATTGCTTGGAACGGACAAATCAAAGTTACCATCTATATCTGTAATACTTCCTACAGTGGCATCTCCTTTTAAAGTTACATTGGCACCAATAATAGGTTCCCCGGCCGAATCTTTTATAGTACCCTTAATTTTCTTAACCTTCTCATCATCTTTCAGAGTGATAACAATATAATTGTCATTCACTTGATAGACACAATTAGTTCCTTTTAGCAAATCCGACAGAATTTGCAATACATCCTGATTCTTTTGATTCAAGACAACTTGCTTATTGACATCCAGTTGTGAAGTGTTATAAGCAATCTTATACTTCGAAACAGATTCAATTTTCTCAAACGCTTGCTTTAAAGAAAGACGTTCCCCATTGAAGGAAACTTTCTGTGCATTAACAGAGAGGCTGCCGGCCAGAAATAAGCCAACACCAAGCCCCAACACTCGAATAAATTTCTTGTTCATTTCATATTAGATTTATTAACGACATAAGGTGTACGTACATGAGAAAGACAATTCAAATAAATACTACACCCAATGGCTTTATGTTAATAAATGCTAAACCGCTATCTTAAATAGATATTCTTGCCAACAATTTCATATTCTATACCGGGAACCAATATTTTAATGATTTGAAGTACTTGCTCCAACGATTCATTTCTATTAAAATGAACTCTCAAACTTTGATTCTGGTAAATAGATGTACGCACATGGAATTTCACACCATACACACGTTCCAAAGTATGAAGAACATCATTAAACGGCACATTGCCAAAGAACAACCCTCCCATACGCCAATCGGAGTGGGAAACAGCATTCACTTTATGCTGCTGTACTGTCCCTGTGGAAGGAGTATATATCAACTGGTCATTGGGTTCTAGAAAATATTTCTCAGGTTGTTTATTTACCTTTACCTGTAACCTGCCGGTTTCCAATGTAGCCATTATCTGATTATTGTCTGGATACGCCGAAATATTGAATGTCGTACCAAGCACTTCCAACTCTAAATGGTTGGTAGTGACAATAAAAGGATGCTCTTTATCTTTTGAAACTTCAAAGAACCCTTCTCCCGCAATATAAACATTGCGAGATTCAGATATGAAACTGGAGGGATATACCAACAAAGTACCGGCATTAAGCCAGACCTTACTCCCATCAGGAAGAACTACTTCTTCACGTGTACCCATAGCTGCATAACGCTGCATATAAGTCACTTCGGACAACGTCTCCTTCACATAATCCTTTGCAGAATAATAATAGTAAGCCGAAAACACACACCATAATGAAAGGAATAGTCCAAATAGCAGCTACTCTCCCCCTATTTATTCTTTTCGTATTTCTTATATGTTCCCGATGTACAAATTCGATAGTCTGTTCTTCTTTTTTAAATCCTAAAGAGGTCTCCAAATTATAAAAAGCCTTCTCTATTTTTTCGTCAGAGCAAGAAGCATCGTCCAGTTTATCCCAAATTTGTGAAACAGCTTCTTCTCTTGCTTTATCTTCCACAGGAAAAACCATACGATTATAAACACGTTCCGTTATCTCATCAGAGACTTCATGATGAAAGAAAAAGTCTATTATCTTATGTATATAATTATTCATTTTCACATTTTATATAAAAAAGACAGTTCTGTCTTATGATATACCTAAACCGACAGTATTAAATAAACTAAAATAGAAAGAGCCAAAGCGTCTCTCAGTTCATTTAAAGCGATATTCAAATGATTCTCCACCGTTTTTTTCTGTATCCCCAGTTTCTCTGCTATTTGTTCGTTAGAAAGTCCTTTTATCCGACTCAACTTATATATCATTTTCCTTTTAGGAGGCATCTCATTCACTACCATATCAATTAATAATTGCAAATCTTTCGCTATCAATTTATCATAAGGAGTATATTCATCAGAAATCTCGGGAACATTATCTTCGCTTGTAAATCGGGAAACTTTTTTAGTTGTGATATAATTGAAAACGGTATATTTGGTAAGCATGAACAAATAAGAATCAAAATGATGTACCTTGTGAAAAATCGCTCTCTTATTCCATAGTTTTATAAAGACAATTTGAGTCAAATCCTCAGAATCATCCAAATCTTTTATAAATCCCCGTATAAAAGCATATACCTTAGGATAAAACAGCTTGAATATCTTATGAAAGGCTTCATGGCTGCCAGAGGCAAATTCTCCTACAACTTCCGGTTCTACAATCATTATTAAGATTAATTCAAATGAAACGGGTGTAAATGTAGGGAAATTATTAGAAGATACCAAAAATAGATTCTAAAAGTATAATTTTCGTTTATAGAGATAAAGGAATACAAAACGAGCTGCCTCCTATATTCGAGCAGCAACATATCACTCGAATATGGGAAGCGGAAAGAAATATCTGCAAACAAATTTATTTTGTCAAAGTTAAAGATCGTTACTGATTTCATATAATCCAACCAATTGTTGATTACGTTGGCAAGCGACAATCGAGATTGAGAATTTATAATAAACATGGTTCATTAACTTTTTTAGATTATAAGCCATAGTTGCCAATAAGACATGTTTGTTCGCGTTCATCCCATTGGTGAATGTTAACTTTAGTTTGCCTTGCTGTTCATACTACAAAAATAACAGTCGCCGAAATTCTGTTATGGTGTATATATGTTTTTATACTTTATACATTGTAAGACGAACACATACAGCTTTTCTATCTATCGGTGAATAAAGAGTTTACATCTATCTCTTCCATCCCAAGTACCCTCTCGATATCTTTCAGTATTCTGGTATAATTGTCAGATATTTCCTTCTCCGTCCTGAACGCGACTACCGGCAGCGGTTCCTCCTCCAGTTCGAACAGCCTGAACTTCTTTCTGAAATGCCCTTTGATATTGGAACGGTTTCCCATTCCGATAAATTCCCCCGGTTCCAGTGAGGCGAAGTCCTTTGATTCATATATCTCTTCCTTCTGTGTGCTGATGGTCACGCTGGAATTACGGCCGCCACCGCTGCTGCCGGAACTGGTGGACTTCTTCTCCTTCTCGTATTTCCCGAAAAAGAGAGGGTAATATTTCAATGCCTCCACATCCTGTGTGCGGCCCAGGAAGATATTTCCGAAATTCGCCTCTATGGACGACCTGTCCAGTTTGCTGTACAGTTTCTCCAGCTTGGCTCCGGACTGGGTGAGCAGCAGAAACGCCGCCCCGTACTCGCGCAGGACGGAAGGCAGCTTCTCGAAGTCACGCACCTTGAAGGTGGTCATCTCGTCCAGGATAAATACAAAGGGAACCCTGTTCTCCATGGAGAACGAGCGCGAGGCGATACTCATTACCATGGCGATGACGGGGGATATCACCGACTCCGTTGCATAGTTGTTGCTGATTGCAAAAAGTTTCGGATGTTCAGGATCAATCAGATTGAAGTCGAAGTCATTCCCTGTCAGCACATAGCATATGTTCTCATTGGTGGCCAGCTTCGCCACATAGTTGCTGAGAGTGGACACATAGGAGGCCTGTGTTTTCTCACTGCCTTCCGCCTTGAGGTACGCCCCCGCCATCATGGCGCTGATATCGTTCAGCTTCAGGAATTCCTGAAGCTGTCCCGTATCGGCCTTCATCACGAAGTTGACAATATGCGGCAGCGTGCAGCATTCCGGGAACTCGTCCCAAAGCCTGTACGCCACGCCGTTCAGGATGCCAAGCGCGCCCGTATACCATTCGTCCTGTTTGGATGTGGGCGGCATCAACGCGCCCAGTACGTCCTCCATCAGCTGCATGAGCATCGTCCTGTCCTTTATATTCCTCCTGTCCAGCGGATTGAAGCGGTAAGTCCGGTTCATGTCCGTGAAATTTACATAATAGAACTCATGGGGGTATCCGTGTTTCCTGATCAGGTTGTATGCAGTCCGGGTATAGTCAAAATCCTTGAAGTCATAGATGAAACCGGCGAATCCGGACCTGATGTACTGTTCCATCAGCGGTTTGCCTATGGATTTGGTCTTGCCGGAACCGGCTCCTCCATAGACAAGGAAATTGGAGAACCAGTAATAATATCTGATAATTGTCCCGTCCGTGGCGTGAAGGGAGAGCAGGGCTTTTCCGCCCTTTCCGCTTTCTGTCCCTCCTTTGAAAGAAAGACGAAGAAGTACGGAAACGACACCCGGAAGCAGGACCACCACCCGTCCGGGATAGTGGCATGTGCGACAGCTGTTTCTGCAAGTATCAACAGCAGGAACAGGACATGTGACATCCGGGATTTTCCCGGAAACAGACAGCTGGCAATGCCGCCGCCAAAAAGCAGGGCTGCCAGTCTCATAATAAACATATGATCCATATTCATAAATTGATTTAGATTTTTCCGGTAAGCGTATCCTTTACCAGTCTTTTAGCTTCCGCTATGAGAGCCTGTTTCGGATTCGCCATGAAACGGAACATCCGGTAAGACACATCCAGCATCTTCCTCTCGTTTCTGAATTCTTTCTGCAGGATGGCGGATTTGGCCATGCTCATCGCCTCGTTCTTTCCCGGAACATAATGGTAGGTGTGTTCCCTGCCGTCCTCGTAATACTTGTGCGTGGCCTTGTAATCATACATGCTGATGAACCGGTCCGCACACCGGGATTTCCACTCCATGTGTTCGAAACCCATCATGACTTTCTTACCGTTTAGTTCATTAAATGAACCTTTACTTCTTGCTAATGGTGAAAGTCTTACCGTCTGTGTCACATCGTTCCGCGACACGATGATATGTACATGGAGCTGTAGCCCGGGCTTCCTGTTCCCCTGGCTTTGCCGTCCCTCCTTCACTTCCTCATCACAGTTCCTGTAGTGGCGTTCCGTTTCCACCCTCCCAAAATAAACAAGATCCTTTCCTGATTTTATCTTCTCCCTGCGAAAATTCTCCGCATACAGGTCCATACAGTTCCGGGAGTAATTCTTCAACTCATGAATGACCTTTTCCTGTTCCTCCACGGTGAGCCGCTCAAATTCCGCCACCTGCTTTCCTGTAACCTTCCGGATCAGGTGGACCGCTTCATCCTGTGAGGGATTGATGGACAGCATATAGAATTTATCGTCTCCTTTTTTAGCTCTTGTGGTTGCTGTCAATCTTTTGCATGACCGTCACCGGTGCGACATAATCCTCCTCATGGGAGAAGAAAGTGTCATAATAAGGTTTGTCTTCAAGACTTTCCTTCAACAGATATTCCACCAGTGCCCGGCACCTATCCTTGTTGTCGCATACACAGGGTGTGTTGACCGGTTTATGTACCTTTACAAACATATTTATAGGTTTTATGAGTAATAATGGTTATATGATATATCAAAAGCCTGGGAACAAACATTCCACCTGGATTTAGTTCTGATAATAATCATAAGGTTCCTATTGAAATTTCTTGAATACAGTCTGTTTCATGGTGACAGCCCGAACTTCATAATCCCCTTTCAGATAATTCGCCGGACTATATGGACACTTCATTCTGTAAAGGATTGCTGGAAATATGGTAGAATATGCCATTCTTTTTTTTGATTGTTGCCAGCCTTCCGCATAAACCACATTGGCGCCATATAATATTTTCTTGTGAAAAAAAAGTATCATACTTTCTCTGTTCAAACTGTATTCCCACTTCGGATGAGTCGGTACAGGACGGGCCATTACCTGTTTTATGAACATATTTCCTTTACCTTATATAACAACATTTCCAGATAAACCGGTGCGACAAAATAATCTGTTCCTTTTTCCGCCTTCTTGAAGTTCTTCTGGTCGAAAGCGTTTTCCAGCAGCCTGACAACCTGTCTGAGTTTCCGTCTGTCCTCCACGTCAGGAGCACCTGCTTGCTTCAAGCGTTCCACTTCCGCTTTCAGTTGGGTGACCTGTTTGTCGGCCCGGTCCAGCAATTCATCACTGTGCGCTTCCGGCGCCGGAAGCAGCTTGTCGATCTTATCTTTCTCTATGGCACGGATGATTTTGATGATCCGTTCGATTCCCTGAAGTTCCAGTGTCTTGAACTTCCCGTTGATTGATGTTCGGGGATCCACCCCATTCCGCTCAAAGTAGGACAGCATTGTCTCAATGAATTCACTGGCCGACACGCTTCCTTTCATTTCGTCCAGATGCTGTTTCACATCTATGGATACACGAATGGTTTTTGTAATTTTTGTTTGCATAATCTTGAATCTTTCTGCAAATGTAAGGGCGGACCAGCACAACCTTTTGTACTGCCTCCATATTATTTTCTGTAGATTTTTCGCCTACACTGTAAAGAGCTGACAATCAATTATATATAAAAATATGTAGATTTTATATAGACAATACAATTACTTGATTATCAACATAAAAAAGCTAAAATCTACAGAAAAAGTAGACTATTTGTCTACAAAAAAAATCATAATCAATTGACAATCACGGCTCTGCGTGTTGCTCTTCCTTATTATTTTTTCAAAGAAAAAATGGAATTTCTCGGGCAGAGCCCTTCCCTAGAGAGAAGGAAAGCCATGCGGTACGGAGATGGATACGGAAGATATGTGACAGACTGAGGGAGGCGTATTCCGTCCTTGGGGGCTTGCAAAGAGACCGGCGATATTGCCGGTGCGAACTTCCAGGAGTATGTGCCGTTTCCGATCTCGCAAGATGCGGGAGAACGGACGGCAGACCTGATTTGTAATCCCGGAAAAAAGAAAGTGTCCTCAGAGCGGATCGGAGAAGTGGCGGCGAGCCGGCGGACAAACCGGAAGACAATACGGGCAGATATTATTAAACAAACCGATTCTGAAAATCAGGAAAAGTACAATAACTGTTTCTGCATAATCTTCTCGGAAAAAAGAAAATGAACAATACCTGACAATACTTATGGGTTGCCAATGGAAGTGTGCATGAATCTTCCTGTTCATGAACGAATAAAAATATAGGTAATCTGAAAATGATGGTGGAGAACCGGACATGCCTGGTGGCGTCAAGAAGGAACAAAAGGAATCGGGCAGGATTATTTTGAATGGTCCTCTTTTTCCGCGAATCCGATAGGTATACATTCCAAATTGACGTGTCATTTTTTTTTAAGAAAATAGCCATTCAAAATATCCATCCAATACTTAATGCCAATATTTTAAAGTGTTTTAATTTTAAAACATTAAAGCATTTAAATATTAAAATGTTAAAACTTCGGTCATGAATACTTTACATGAAGTCATGTATCTGTTGTTTTATGATATTTGTTTATATGTAGAATCCGTATCATTGTTAAAAATATCATACACGTAATTCTGTAATCCACCCTTTACATTATGTGAGAATCAATGGATATTCTTTTTTCAAAGGGATGCCGACGGTTCGATTTGAAAACATATTAATATCAGAATATTTTAAAATTAAAATATCAAACAATTTTAATTTTAAAATATTACAACATTAAAATATTGACACGGACGGGTATGGAGTTGTAATCCGTATCTTTGCCCCATGTCCTTTTAGAAAAAGGAAATATGCCATTATGCCTCCTGAAAATGTCTATATTTGCGTTTCAATAATATAAATGATATGGACAGAACTAAGGACGCATGCAGACACCAATCAAACAACAGAGTCATCATGTGGTACAAAATAAGAGAATTATATTCAAAAGGATTTAACAAGACCCAGATCGCGTTCCAGCTTGGTCTGCATAGAAGTACGGTGCGCCGGTACTTGAAAATGGACGAGGACACATTAACTGCAAAATTGCAGCATCGCAGGCGATATCCCCGCATACTTGACAAATACGAAAGTTATGTCTGTGACGTTCTTTCCCGGTACAGGTTCCTGTCCGCCTCCCAGATTCATGACTGGATGAAGGAACAGTATCCTGATCTTCCTGTTGTCTGCGGGAAAACCGTATACAATTTTGTGGAAACTGTACGTCGTAAGTATAATCTGGACAAGGAGGGGCTTTCCAAACGTGTTTATGAGAAAATGCCGGATACCCCTTACGGGGAATATGCCCAGATGGATTTCGGAGAAAGCCGTATGCCCACATACAGGGACGACTTTGTCAAAGTTTATTTTTTTGTCATGGTGATGAGCCGTTCCAGGCAGAAGTTCGTGTATTTTTCCTGTACGCCTTTCACATCAGCCCTGGCCGTATATGCCCATGAACTGGCTTTCGCATATTTCGGAGGGAAGCCAAGAAGGATAATCTATGACCAGGACAAAGTCCTGCTGGTCAGAGAAAACCTGGGTGACCTCATATTGACAAGAACATTCCGTGCCTTTGTCAACGAGCAGCATTTCCAGCCCGTGTTCTGCCGTCCTGCTGATCCGGAAAGCAAGGGAAAAGTGGAAAATGTGGTCAAATATGTCAAGCGTAACTTTCTTGCCGGACGGACATTTAACAGCCTGGAAGTCCTTAACACCGAGGTCCTGCAATGGCTGGAAAAAACAGGAAACGGCAAGATACATGGAACCACACGCCTGGTTCCGGCTGAGGAATTTGAGATTGAACGGAAATATCTGTTGCCATACTATGGAGAACCGGTGCCCCCCAAAGACGAGCCGAAAGAGTATCATGTCCGCAAGGACAATACGGTACGGTACCGGACCAACTACTACAGTGTGCCCTCCGGCACCTATAAAAATCGGAACACCGTTGTATGGCTTCTTGAGAATAACGGACATATCGAGCTGTACGACAAAGAGAGCGGTAAACTCATATGCAGGCATGAGTTGTGTCCCGGAAAAGGGAAAAATGTATGTGACAAAAGACATCATAAGGACAAGACACGGAGCGTGAATGACTTGCAGGTCCGGATCCGAAAGCGGACGGAAGATGACCCCACCGTTATTCTGTGGCTCCGGAATCTGGAAAGGGAAAAGCCGCGCTATTACAGGGACAATATGAAACTGCTGCTTCATGTGATATCCGAATACGGCAAAGAAACAGTGATAGCAGCCCTGCAGACCTGTCTGGAAAAAAACATATACAACAGCCTTTCCGTGCAGGAAATATCCGGCTCAATCCACAGGAGTAAGGACAATATGAACGGGATGACTTTCCAAGCTCCGACATCCATTCCGGAAACAGCGGACTGTCATCCTGAAAAAACAGATATAAACCAATATAACAAGTTTTTTGAATGATACAAAGTGAAAAATTGAAAGCACACGCCAAACGTCTGCGGCTTTACAACATTGCAAACCGCATGGACAGCATTCTGCATCATGCACAGGAAGAAAAACCGACCTACCCGGAATTCCTGTCCCTGGTATTAGGCACCGAAGTTGAGATGAAAGAGAGGAAAGACTACGAGAGACGCCTTGTTGCGGCACGTCTGCCCCGAAAACATGATCTTGACGAATACGACTACAATTTTTATGAGGGCATAGACCGCCGACAGATGAAGGAGCTTCGTGAACTGGTATGGCTCCGTGAAGCTTATAACCTGATCCTGATGGGACCATCAGGAACCGGAAAGACATTTCTGGCAGCCGGTCTTGTCTTTGATGCGGTCAAGGCCGGTTACAAGGCATACCTGATGACAATGGAGGATATCGTAAATTGTCTCAGACTTAAAGACATCTCAACTCCGGCCATGATGACTTATAACAAGATTCTGCGCGCACAGCTGCTGGCAATAGATGATATTATGCTGTTTCCTGTGAAAAGAGAAGAAGCAACTGCCTTCTTCAACCTGGTAAACACCCTACATGAGAAGACATCCATCATCATTACAACCAACAAGGCACCTACAGAATGGGTAGAAACATTGAATGATGAAATCCTTGCCAGCGCTTTGCTTGACAGGCTGCTTTATCGATGTGAAGTCATCAAGTTCACCGGCAGTAGCTACCGGTTAGAAAACAGGCAGACGATTTTCAAGACTACAACAGGAACGAGAAACGAACTTATGAAGCCTTAGTTACCGGTGTATTCTGTGGCATATTTAACTTTTCTAAAAAAAGGCACAAGAAAGTTTGCAAATTACACACCGTGCTCCCTCAATACCGGGAAGTATTTGATCTTTGTGCGGACCGGGCTGCCGTCCGTTTTGAGGACGGCCGGACAGGGGTGGTGGATAAGTCCGGAGTCCTCATGGTGGTGACAGACCGCTGCCGGAGATTGAGATTCCTGAAGGGAGAACTTCTTTCTGTCACCAAAGAGGATGGGAGTGACTGTTATACCGATTTGAAGACAAACAGAACTTATCAGGAGAGGCCGGTGGTTTTTTCATACGGCGGCATAGAGTTGCTGCGGGTGGGGGAGACTTTCCATAGCCGCACGCGGAAGGCGTATGCCTCTATGCATGGTTTGCACAAAGACAGTCTTTGTTTTTATGGTTTCTACTTGAAGATACCGGATTACCGTGTTCCGAAGTCTTGCCGGCTAGTTGATCCTGTGTGGTCTGGTATATTTGATGTCTTCGTCTGCGTGCTGGAAGGGGATGATGAAGAGGTGTACTGGTGTTGTGGTTGTTTGGCGGATCGGAGCATCGGGTCTGAGGAAGGAAGCCGGGCGGCGTGCGGAGAGCGTACAGCGGGAACGGCAACAGAATGAGGAAGAGAAAAGGCGGAAGAGGCTGGAGGAAATAAAAGATGTCCTTCCTTTCCGGATGGGGATGAAGTGGGGGCTGAAATGGGGAGATCGCATCGTTGTGCCTCCCTGCTACCGGAATATCTGTGTTCCCGTAGGCGGTTATTGTGCTTTTGAAGGGAATGCCTGCCAGTGGGGAGTAATGGCGCTGGATGGAAAAGTGGTGGTGGAGGCCAGATATCAGAAGGTGGAGATAGAAAAGGATGGAACGGTGCATCTGACCATCATTCCGGGTAAGGTAAAGACCATCAACCTTTGAAGGGTCTTGAAGAGAACAGAAAATGAAACGGAACAATGATCCGGAAGTAAGATAATATATTGAAAAAAAGAGAAGCTGTCTCAAACTTGAATTACAAGATGAGACAGCTTCTTTTTTATTGTTTCATTTCACGCAACGCTTTACATAATTGATCCGGGCAGGAGGTGGAGCGGTTTCCGCATTTTACACCTTCCAGTTTCTGTAAGACCTCTTCCACTTTCATTCCTTTCACCAATCGGCTGATACCTTGTAAGTTTCCATTGCATCCGCCCCAAAAGAAAACTTGTTGAATAACGTCATCTTCTACTTCCACTTCGATGTGGCTGCTGCAAGTGCCTTGCGTCTTATAGGTTATTTTCATTTTATTCTTCCTCTTCAGATGCAGGTTTTTTGCCATTATCTTAGTTTTGCAAATCTTTTAGTTTTGTTTTCCAGTTAGCAAATCAGTTTGACATGATCTTGTCAATTTGTCGTTCAGTGTTGCGCTTTTCATCCAAAAATGCTGAAGCTCACTGCATAACTTTTTTACCCGGTTCCAGATTCTTGCTCGCCAGCCCATCGCAAAACAATTCTACTTCTTTTCAGCAGTTTCTTTTTCAGTCTCATAGGCTATTTTTTTTCGATTTCTGCAAACTGTATGTTCTTGTCAATCAACAAAGCCAAGTCGTTTTTCACAGCCGGGAACTTGGAAAGTTCTTTAAAGTTGACTTTAGCCGACTTGATGGCTTTCATCAGTTCTTTCCAGTTGATTTCTGCATAATATACCTCATTGTCTATATCGAATGCTTTTTGAATCTTCTTGCTGATGATGCCAGCGGTGGCCAATAACTTGCCGCCACGTGTGTACGCTGATGGCTGCTGAATGATATCGTTGGTCAGGGTTGCCGAATACCACGTTGCCGAAATACCTAAACGGGTAAAGATGTTCAGCACGTATGCTTTAATTCGTAAACACTGCCGTTTTCATCGGGATGGGCCCATGAATTGCTTGACGCACGCGTTTGCCGGTTACCACAATCCTAAATGATATTCT
>VOFI01002566.1_pt1 | contig 15800 bp, 8 predicted proteins | sample 5384131 | NCBI WGS metagenome assembly VOFI01 (sample SAMN12384728, study PRJNA508395) | human gut metagenome | isolation source: healthy gut H | host: Homo sapiens
TCCATAACGGCGTGGATTTTGCCCGCGCCCAGCGGGACGCCTATTCTGGCGGCCTACGGGGGACGGTAGTGGGCGCGGCCTGTAACAGTTCCATGGGCAATTATGTCATGATAAATCATGGGGACGGGCTGTATACCATTTATATGCATGCGTCTGCCCTCTATGTGTCACAGGGACAGACGGTGAGCAAAGGGGAACAGATTGCGGCTGTGGGTTCTACCGGCCGGTCAACCGGGCCACATCTGCATTTCAGTGTGAGAGTGAACGGTGAATATGTAAATCCATGGAATTATTTAAAATAATTTTCAATATATTAAAACAGGACGTAAATTTTTGAATGGCCTGACAGCTGGCTGAATAAAAGGTATTTTCAGTCTCTCCGGCAGGTACGCCCGTTAAAGCGGGCAGATGGGAGCAAGGCAATGAATCACAAAAAGAGCTTCTGGGGAGGGGTTATTACAGGTGTTCTGGCGGCGGCATTGATAGTGAGCGGTGTCTTTTTAGGGCAGTCCGTATGGAATTTATATCAGTCATCCAGAACGCAGGAAACCGCGGCACAGAATGAAGAGGATGGTGTGAGCAGCAACAGTGTGGCGAATGCGCAGACCATGAATAAGCTTCAGGTGCTGGAGGATACTATCGACAGGTATTATCTGGAGAGTGTGGATGAGCAGACACTGGAAAAAGGCGTGTATGACGGCCTGGTGGAAGCCTTGGGGGATCCCTATTCCACATATTATTCCTCAGAAGAACTGAAGGAACTGCAGGATAAAACAGAAGGGATTTATTATGGAATAGGCGCCTATGTGGGAATTGACGCTGATACCAGCCTTCCCAGGCTGACGGGCATTATAGAAGGGACGCCCGCTCAGGAAAGCGGCCTGAGGGCAGGAGATCTTCTGTATAAGGTCGACGGGGAAGAGGTCCAGGGACTGGAGCTGACCCAGGTGGTAAGCAAGATTAAGGGAGAAGAAGGAACTTCGGTTCATCTGACCATTATCAGGGAAGGCGCCACGGATTACCTGGAGGTGGACGTTGTCCGCAGAAAAGTGGAGAGTCCCACCGTAAACCAGAAAATGCTGGACGGCGGCATTGGCTATATACAGATAACGGAGTTCGATACGGTTACGCTGGATCAGTTTACGGAGGCACTGGCGGTCTGCAGAGGCTCCGGAATGAAGGGACTGATTCTGGATCTTCGGGGAAATCCGGGAGGCAACCTGAATACGGTGTGCGATATTGCCCGTGAAATTCTTCCCAAAGGACTTATCGTTTATACGGAGGATAAGGACGGCAAGCGTTCGGAATATACATGTGACGGGACAAAGGAAATGAAAGAGCCGCTTGTGGTTCTTGTGGACAGCGGAAGCGCCAGCGCATCGGAAATTCTGGCGGGAGCTGTGAAGGATTATGGAATCGGTACTCTGGTAGGAACGACAACTTTCGGGAAAGGGATTGTACAGCGGATTATTTCCCTCAGTGATGGTTCCGCGGTAAAACTGACTGTAAGTAATTATTATACCCCTAACGGCAACAATATCCATAAGATCGGCATTGAACCGGATATAGAAGAAAAGTTTGACAGTGAAGCTTATTATAATGACGGCGTGGATAACCAGCTGAATAAAGCTATTGAAATCATGAATGAGAAGCTGGGATCGGAGCAGTAATGTTTACTTATTATGCGGGGCTGTGATACAATCAGAAGTGTATCACGGCTCTGCATTTTTATTTTCTTCTGAATAAAAAGGGGAGCGGGGAAATTGTACTATGCAGGAGAAGGAGGGCAGAGTGGATGAGGGAAGATTTTAAGACGACGCTCAGCAGTATTCCGTGCGGATTATGCGTATACAGATTTGAAAGAGGGAAAATTTTCCCTGTTTATCATAATTCTGTCTTTTATGAAATTATGGGTTATACGGAGGACCATATCCGTCTGGTGGAAAAGGAAACCAATTTCCTGGGAGTTCATCCGGATGAACTGGGAGAGCTGCAGATGCATATACAGGAAGCGATACGCAGTAACGGTTCCATGCAGTTTACATACAGGCTGTGGAATGATACCAGGGGAGAGTACCGCTGGATTCATCTGGAAGGTTCTGTGAAGGAAACCGAAGAGGATGTGAAGCAGTTATATGGCGTTTACAGCGATGTAACCGGACAGATCCAAACGGAAAAAGAATTGAGCCGCGCCAATGAAAAAATGCAGGATATTATTAATGCGATCCCGGGAGGGGTGGCAATTTATAAGGTATCCGATACTTTTGATACGGTGTATTTTTCCGATGGAGTTCCGGAAATGTCCGGATACACCGTGGAGGAGTACCGGGAATTAATTAAGCTGGATGCTGCAGCGATGATCTACCGGGAAGATGTGGAAATGGTGACTGCCAGGGCGAGGGAGGTTATCCGGACGCATGAAATTGACAGTTTCGAATTCCGCTGCCGCCATAAGGATGCCAATATCGTATGGGTACGTGTTCAGGTCAAGTGGATTGGTGAAGAAGACGGGTATCCGATGCTTCACTGTGTATTTCATAACATTACCGATTTGAAGGAAACACAGCTGGAAATGAATCATCTGGTTAACTCCATACCCGGCGGAATAGCCAGCTACCGTGTGGAAGGGCAGAATTTTATTCCCACTTATTTTTCCGATGGCGTTACGGCGCTTTCCGGACATACCCGGGAAGAATATGAAAAAATGACAGGGAATAATGTCCTTGATATCATTTATGAGCAGGACCGGGAACGTGTGCGGGAAGCGGCTATGAATGCGCTGCAGAGCGGAGAGGTTCTGGATGTTTCCTATCGTATGCGCCATAAGAACGGACAGCTGATCTGGATACACCTCAACGGGCGCCGGATGGGGCCTTTGGCGGAAAATACCGGTTTTTATGCGGTTTTTACAGGAATGTCGGCGGATACGCGCCTGTTTCAAAGTATGGTAAATGAGACGGCAGACGGAATATATGTAATCGATAAAGAAAATTATGATTTGCTTTATGTGAATGAATCCAAGAATCTTTTTGCCGAGGGGAAGAATTGTGTGGGACAGAAATGTTATTCGGCCCTGCACGGTCAGGACGGCCCCTGTAAATTCTGTACTCTGAAGGATCATGAGCCGGATGGGGAAGAGCATGAGATGTCTGCCGACAGAAACGGCCGTTTTTACAGCACCCGTTTCCGGGAAACGGACTGGAATGGAATTCCGGCATACGTAAAGTATGTGAGGGATATTACGGAAACAGTCACCAACCGTAAGGAAAAAGAGCGGCTGGAACAATATTTCCAGACCGTTCTGAAAAATCTGCCGGGCGGGATTGCGGTAATGCGTTATGAAGAGCCGGGCAGGCTGATTCCTGAATTTTTATCAGACGGATTTGCGGCAATGGCAGGGATGAGCCTTGAGGAATCATGGGAGCTGTATCGGAATGATGCCATGGCGGGGGTCCATCCGGAAGATCGGGAATATGTGTATCAGCAGATGGACTCCTATGTTGCCGGGGGAGAACATCGCGAAATCGTATACAGGCTCCGAAGAGGGGACGGCAGCTATATATGGGTCAAAAACAATATTACCCTGATCAAATACGAGGATGGGGAAACGCGGATTTATTCGGTTTACCAGGATATGACCAAGGAGAGGGAAGCACAGGAGCGGATTCGCCAGCAGTATAAGGATCTGCTTTTGCAGCACTACCATACGCAGGATCCCAACGCATTGATCATAGGCCATTGCAATATTACCAAGAATCAGATACTGGAAATTATCGATCATACAAATTCAGATCTGCTTAAGACCTTCGGCTCGGCAAGAGAAGGATTTTTTACCGGTCTGGGCAGTCTTGTGGTTGACGAAGAGGAACGGCAGGAATTTTACGGAATGTATCTGAATAAGCCGGCTCTTGAGGCTTTCCGAAATGGGATACCTGAGAGACAGTATGAATGCTTTGTACAGATACCCCGGGAAACAAAAGGCAGATATGTACACATAAAAATGAATCTGGTGGAGGAACCTGACAGCGGGGATGTTACAGGCATCCTCACGGTAACGGATATCACAAAACAGACCATATCCGACCGTATTCTGCACAGACTTTCTTCTGCCGGATATGATTTTGTGTCAGACATTGATCTCACCTGTGACAGCTACACAGTACTGACCTGGAATGAGAATGCGGGCTGCATACCTCCCCAGCAGGGATACTATTCCCAGTGGGTGGAAAGGATGCTTGAAGACAACGTGGTTCCGAAGGATCGGGAACGGTATAAAGAAGTGATGGATCCCGGGACCTTGTTGGAGAGGCTGAAGAAATCGAGTCCCTTTACCTTCGCTTATTCCATGACGGATAACAGGGGAGATGTGAGGACCAAAAATGTAACTCTTTCCGTCGTGGAGCCAAGGCTGGGCAGAATCTGTCTTGCGAGGGCGGATATAACGGATTCCGTACGGGAACAGCAGGGACTTCTGCGTCTGATAGCATATACCTTTGAGCTTTCCGGCTTTATCAATATCGGAAGCGGAGGATTGACTTTGTATTCCAGGAATACCGTTCTGGAAAATCTGCCTCCTTATTTCAGCGAAAACTATGGGGAAGCCATTCCGCGGTTTGTGAACCGGTATATATCCGAAGATAACAGGGAGGAAGCAGCCTGTCAATTTGATTTGAAAACCATGATCAGGCGTCTGGAAGAGAAGCCCAATGGTTATGATTTCCTGGTTTCCTATCGGGATAAGAACGGTGAAAGATACAAACAGATTAATGTGATGTGGGGAGATGTGAACCACAGCACCATCTGCCTGGTGAGGGCGGATGTGACGGATGTCCTGGCTGCTGAGAGACAGACGAAAAAGGCGCTGGAGAATGCCCTGGAGCTTGCAGAGGAGGCAAACCGGGCTAAAAGTGACTTTTTATCCGCCATGAGTCATGATATCCGGACGCCGATGAATGCCATTATGGGTATGACGGCGCTGGCGGTTGCCCATATGGGCGAACCGGAGCGGGTGGCGGACTGCCTGAATAAAATTTCGGTTTCCTCCAGACATCTGCTCAGCCTGATTAATGATATTCTGGACATGAGCAAGATAGAATCTTCTCAAATCAAGCTGAATAATATGAAGATATATCTTCCGGACCTCTTAGACCAGCTGTCGGCAATTATGTCGCCTCAGGCGAGGGATGCGGGGCTGCAGCTTACTATCAGTACCGAAGGGATAATGCATAAGTATTTTTATGGGGATTCCCTGCGGAGCAATCAGATACTGATCAATATATTAAGCAATGCGGTAAAATATACGCCGGAGGGCGGAACCGTGGATTTTACGGTGGAGGAGATACCGGCCGTCAATGGGCCTGACAGGGTTCGTTACCGGTTTACGGTAAGCGATACGGGTGTGGGCATGTCGGAGGAATTTCTTTCCCGGATCTTCGAACCGTTTACGCGCAGCTCCGGAACCATGAGGGTAGAAGGCACCGGACTCGGCCTGAGCATTACCAAGGGGCTGGTCGAACTGATGGGAGGGACGATTTCCGTAAAAAGCCTGCCTCACCGGGGAAGCACCTTTTGTGTGGAGCTGGAAGGAGAATGTGCGGACGGAGAGCTGGAGAACCCCGGAGAAAGAGGCGGAGCTGAATCCCCGGATGCCGCAAACAGGAAGCTGTTTGCCGGCCGAAGGTTCCTGATCGCGGAGGATAATGCCATCAATGCAGAGATTCTCTGTGAGCTGCTGTCCATTTATGGGGCGGAAACAGCAGTCAAAACCGATGGGGCGCAGGCGCTGAAGGAATTCCGGGAGGCGGCCCCAGGAACCTATGATGCGGTTCTCATGGATATCCAGATGCCGGAAATGAACGGATATGAAGCCACCCGCCGGATACGGAGACTGGAGCGGCCGGATGCATGGGAAATCCCTGTTGTTGCCATGACTGCCAATGCCTTTGCGGAGGATGTGAGAGAGGCCATGGACGCGGGCATGACGGCTCATGTGGCAAAGCCGATTGATGTGGAGGTTCTGAGAGAAACATTAAAAAAGGTATTGATCGAAAAAAAAGAATAGAACAGCGGAAAACACAGTGCGGATTATTTTTATTTTGCCCTGTGTTTTTTATTGGTTTTCGGTATAATATAAAGATTAAGCGGGAACGATGCAGACGGGAAAAAGGCAAATCAGATTTCAGAACAAATGTTCTGGAATATGCTATACATTTCATATAGTCTATGATATAATTTTTGATGATATTGAAAATTGGACTATTGTCAGTAAACAGTTAAGGATTTTCGGGTATTTTTAAGGCTACTGCGGAGGTGAATATATAATATGGAGTTCAAATTACACTCAGAGTATCAGCCCACCGGCGATCAGCCGCAGGCTATTAAACAGCTTGTTGCCGGATTTAAGGAAGGCAACCAATTCCAGACCCTGCTGGGTGTCACAGGTTCCGGAAAGACATTTACCATGGCGAATATCATCCAGCAGATTCAGAAGCCTACCCTGATTATTGCTCATAATAAAACGCTTGCCGGACAGCTTTACGGTGAATTCAAGGAATTTTTCCCTGAGAATGCGGTGGAGTATTTCGTGAGCTATTACGATTATTATCAGCCGGAAGCCTATGTGCCGTCTTCGGATACCTATATTGCCAAGGATTCCTCCATCAATGATGAGATTGACAAACTGAGACTGTCCGCTACGGCATCTCTTGCGGAGCGCAAGGATGTTATTGTAGTGGCCAGTGTTTCCTGTATTTACGGCCTGGGCAGCCCGGATGAATATAAAGATATGATCGTATCCCTGCGGCCCGGTATGGTAAAGGAAAGGGACGAGGTTCTGCGGGAACTGATTAATATACAGTATGACAGGAATGACATGGATCTGAGCCGCGGCTGTTTCCGGGTGAGAGGGGACTGTGTGGAGATTTATCCTGCAAATTACGGTGAATCGGCAGATCCGTGTGGAATTTTTCGGAGACGAAATCGACAGGATTGCCGAGGTGGATCCCCTGACAGGGCAGCTGCATTCCATTCTGGAGCATATTGCCATTTTCCCGGCATCCCATTATGTGGTATCCCAGGGGAAGATCAATGCTGCCTGTGATAATATAGAGAGGGAGCTGGAGGAGAGGATCCGCTATTTTAAGGGGGAGGACAAGCTTCTGGAGGCCCAGAGGATTTCAGAAAGAACCAATTTTGACATTGAGATGCTGCGGGAGACCGGGTTTTGTTCCGGAATCGAAAATTACTCCAGGCATCTGAATGGCACCGCTCCGGGAGAACCGCCCATGACCCTTCTGGATTTCTTCAGGGATGATTTCCTGATTATGATCGATGAATCCCATATCACCGTTCCTCAGATAAGAGGAATGTACGCAGGGGATCGTTCCAGAAAGATGACGCTGGTGGATTATGGTTTCCGTCTGCCTTCGGCGCTGGATAACCGGCCGCTTAATTTTGAAGAGTTTGAAGCGCATATTGATCAGCTGCTTTTTGTATCCGCTACACCTTCGGCCTATGAGGAGGCTCATGAGCTGCTGAGGGCGGAACAGATTATCCGTCCTACCGGGCTGCTGGATCCGGAGATTATGGTACGGCCTGTGGAAGGGCAGATTGATGACCTTGTGGGAGAAATCAGGAAAGAAACAGATAAACATAATAAGGTGCTGGTGACAACCCTGACCAAACGGATGGCAGAGGATCTGACTGATTATATGAGGGATGTGGGCATCCGTGTGAAATACCTGCATTCGGATATTGATACGCTGGAACGGGCGGAAATTATCCGGGATATGCGTCTGGATGTGTTTGATGTCCTTGTGGGTATCAATCTTCTGAGAGAAGGTCTGGACATACCGGAGATTTCCCTGGTCGCCATACTGGATGCGGATAAGGAAGGCTTCCTGCGTTCAGAGACCTCACTGATACAGACTATCGGCCGTGCAGCCAGAAATTCGGACGGACATGTTATTATGTACGCTGATAATATGACGGATTCCATGAAGGCCGCCATTTCCGAAACGAACAGGCGCCGGGAAATCCAGCAGAAGTATAATGAGGAGCATGGAATTACGCCTCAGACCATCAAAAAGAGCGTAAGGGATCTTATCAGTATCTCCAAGGTGATTGCCAAGGAGGAGGTACGTTTCGAAAAGGATCCGGAATCCATGGACGAGAAGGAGCTGGAGAAGCTTATCGGCGACATCCAGAAGAAGATGAAAAAGGCAGCTTCGGATCTGAATTTCGAAGCTGCGGCAGAGCTTCGTGACAAGATGGTGGAACTGAAGAAAACGCTGGCGAAAATAAAAGAGTGACAGGATGGAACAGGGCATAGGAAACAGCCGCTTTGAAAGGAGAAGTAATTACGACATGGAACAGGAAAGCATAAAGATGAAGCCCCGTGAATATATCAAAATCCGTGGGGCAAATGAGCATAACCTGAAAGGGATTGATGTGGATATTCCCAGAAATGAACTGGTGGTCCTCACGGGGCTGTCCGGCTCCGGGAAATCTTCCCTTGCCTTTGACACAATATATGCGGAGGGACAGCGCAGGTATATGGAGTCGCTGTCTTCCTACGCCAGACAGTTCCTGGGACAGATGGAAAAGCCCAATGTGGAAAAAATAGAAGGTCTGTCTCCTGCTATTTCCATCGATCAGAAATCCACAAACCGGAATCCCCGTTCCACGGTAGGTACCGTAACGGAAATCTATGATTATTTCCGGCTTCTGTATGCGCGTATCGGTATCCCCCACTGTCCGAAATGCGGGAAGGAAATAAAAAAACAGACCGTGGATCAGATGGTGGATCATATCTGCAGCCTGCCTGCAGGCACCAGGATCCAGCTTCTTGCCCCCGTGGTACGCGGGAGGAAGGGCGAGCATGTGAAGGTGCTGGAAAGAGCCAAGAGAAGCGGTTATGTGCGTGTGAGAGTGGACGGTAACCTGTATGAGCTGTCCGAAGAAATAAAGCTGGATAAAAACATCAAGCACAATATTGAAATCGTGGTAGACCGTCTGGTAGTGAAGGAAGGAATAGAACGCCGTCTTACGGATTCCATCGAAAATGTACTCGCTCTTACGGAAGGGCTGCTGGTCGTGGATGTGCTTGACGGGGAACCGGTAACCTTCAGCCAGAGTTTTTCCTGTCCTGACTGCGGTATCAGCATTGATGAAATAGAGCCGAGAAGCTTTTCTTTCAATAATCCTTTCGGCGCCTGCCCGGAGTGCTTCGGCCTGGGCTATAAAATGGAATTTGATGTGGATCTGATGATCCCGAATAAACGTCTCAGCATTAATGAGGGTGCCATCACCGTGATGGGATGGCAGTCCTGCAACGATAAATCCAGCTTCACCAACGCTATTCTCCAGGCATTGGCCAGAGAATATCATTTCAGTCTGGATACGCCCTTTGAAAAATATCCGGATAAGATAAAGGATATCCTGATACACGGAACCAAGGGCCATGAGGTGGAAGTATATTATCAGGGACAGAGGGGGAAAGGCGTGTATCCGGTAGCCTTTGAAGGGCTTATCAAGAATGTGGAACGCCGATACAGGGAAACCGGTTCGGATGTTATGAAGCAGGAATACGAAACCTTTATGAGCATTACCCCCTGTAACGTCTGCCAGGGCATGCGATTGAAAAAAGGTGCGCTGGCAGTCACGGTTTGTGATAAAAATATTTATGAGGTCACCTCCATGTCCATCCGTAACCTGAAAACGTATCTGGACGGAATGGAGCTGACGAAACAGCAGCAGCTCATCGGTAAGCAGGTATTGAAGGAAATCAGGGCGAGGGTAGGCTTCCTTGCGGATGTAGGGCTGGAATATCTTTCCCTGTCCAGAGCCACGGGAACCCTTTCCGGCGGGGAGGCCCAGCGTATCCGTCTGGCTACCCAGATCGGTTCCGGACTGGTAGGCGTCTGCTATATCCTGGATGAGCCCAGTATTGGACTGCATCAGAGGGATAATGACAAGCTTCTGAATACATTGAAGAACCTGCGGGACCTGGGCAATACCCTTCTTGTGGTGGAGCATGATGAGGATACCATGCTTGCCGCGGATTATATCGTGGATATCGGACCGGGAGCGGGGCTCACGGAGGACGAGGTGGTGGCCTGGGTACGGCTGAGGAGAAATGCAGAATCCGAATCCATCACCGGGCAGTATCTGAGCGGCGCCCTTTCCATACCGGTACCCGATAAGCGCAGAAAACCGACGGGATGGATTAAGGTGAAAGGAGCGGAAGAAAATAACCTTCGGAATATTGATGTCAGGTTCCCTCTGGGAGTGATGACCTGTGTAACCGGTGTTTCCGGTTCGGGAAAGAGTTCACTTGTGAATGAGATCCTGTATAAGACTCTGGCGAGGGATCTGAACCGGGCGAGGACCATCCCCGGGAAAAACAAGGGCATTGAAGGCATAGAGCAGCTGGATAAGGTGATCGATATTGATCAGTCCCCTATCGGGCGTACACCCCGTTCCAATCCGGCTACTTATACCGGCGTATTTGATATGATAAGGGATCTGTTTACTTCCACGCAGGATGCCAAGGCACGGGGCTACAAAAAAGGAAGGTTCAGCTTCAATGTGAAGGGCGGCAGATGTGAAGCCTGCGGCGGTGACGGAATCATTAAAATAGAGATGCACTTCCTTCCCGATGTTTACGTCCCCTGTGAAGTCTGCGGCGGAAAACGCTACAACAGAGAAACCCTTGAGGTTAAATATAAGGGGAAGAATATATTCGACGTGCTGGATATGACTGTGGAGGAGGCTGTGACATTTTTTGAGAATGTTCCCAGTATACGCAGGAAAATTGAGACCCTTTATGATGTGGGACTCTCCTATATCAAACTGGGCCAGCCTTCCACAACGCTTTCCGGCGGTGAGGCCCAGCGTATCAAGCTGGCAACGGAGCTGAGCAAGAGAAGTACGGGCAAAACCATTTATATTCTGGATGAACCTACCACGGGACTCCATTTTGCGGATGTTCATAAGCTGGTGGAAATCCTGCACAGACTCGCGGACGGAGGCAATACGGTCATTGTCATCGAGCATAATCTGGATGTGATCAAGACCGCGGATTATATTATTGACATGGGACCGGAAGGTGGTGACGGCGGCGGAACCGTGATTGCGGAGGGAACCCCGGAAAAGGTGGCCGGCTGCAAGGAATCCTATACAGGCTATTATGTTGGAAAAATGCTGGAGAAGGCGAAGAAAAACAAGGCCGGCAAAAAGGAATAGTCAAATATACCTATAATTGGCAGGGTGTTTGAATAAAAAAACAGAATACATCGTTTTACCGCAAGGGAGGAAGATTCGGCTGACAGCCGGAACTGTATTCCCGCCTGTAAATATGCGGTAAAGCGGTGTATTCTTTAAATTTTTATGAAAACACTTTCCATAAGGGAGGATTTAGGTTATAATAACAGACGGTATATTTTACGCTTGCGTCGGACAGGCTTTTTATTGGATTTTTCGTAATTTTACGTGATTTGTAAAATATATATGCTTGATTCATAAAGATTGGTCCATAATATAATAGAGGCAGAAGGAAGCGCAGGGGATTGGATGAGAAAGTCTTCCGCGCCGTCTTCATTTGAAATGGAGGAGAATATGCAGTATACAGATATTGGAATCGACCTGGGTACCGCCAGTATTTTAGTGTATATAAGAGGAAAAGGCGTCGTTCTGAAAGAACCCAGTGTAGTGGCATTTGACAGGGATACCAATAAAATCAAGGCTATCGGTGAGGATGCAAGGCTGATGCTGGGACGTACACCCGGGAATATTGTGGCAGTAAGGCCGCTTCGCCAAGGTGTTATTTCTGATTATACAGTTACGGAAAAGATGCTGAAGCATTTTATCCAGAAGGCCCTGGGAAGAAAAACCTTCCGTAAGCCAAGGATTGCAGTATGTGTTCCCAGCGGTGTTACCGAAGTGGAAAAGAAGGCCGTAGAGGATGCGACCTATCAGGCCGGTGCAAGGGAGGTTTCTATTATTGAAGAGCCTATCGCAGCGGCTATCGGAGCCGGTATTGACATTTCCCGGCCCTGCGGCAATATGATTGTGGATATCGGAGGCGGTACTTCCGATATAGCGGTAATTTCTCTGGGCGGTACGGTAGTCAGCGCTTCTATTAAGATTGCAGGAGATGATTTTGACGAGGCACTTGTCCGTTATATGCGTAAAAAACATAACCTGCTGATCGGTGAAAGGACCGCAGAGGATATCAAGATCAAGATCGGTTCCGCATATAAGCGTCCGGAGCCTGATTATATGGATGTGAGAGGACGTAACCTGGTAACCGGCCTCCCTAAAACGGTCAAGGTTTCTTCGGAGGAAACGGAAGAGGCTTTGAGAGAGCCTACGCTGCAGATTGTGGAAGCCATTCACAGTGTGCTCGAGAGAACTCCCCCGGAACTGGCTGCAGATATTGCGGACAGGGGAATTGTCCTTACCGGCGGCGGCAGCCTGCTTCGGGGACTGGAGGAGCTGATTTCGGATAAAACCGGCATCAATACTATGACGGCAGAGGATCCTATGACGGCTGTGGCTATCGGGACAGGTAAATACGTGGAGTTTTTAGTTGGATATAAGGATGAAATTTAAGTAAGGATCTGTCAGGTATAGAGTCAGGGCTACTCCGTCGGAGTAGCCCTTTTGATACCCGTTCATGTCCGGAGAGCAGATAGCAGGAGTTAACCGGTGGAAAAAAAAGCAGGCTATGTGGATCATATAATATACAGAAATACCGGAAACGGTTATACCGTATTTGAGCTCGTCTCAGAGGGAGAGGAAATCACCTGTGTGGGGACCTTCCGTGCCCTGGATGAAGGGGAAAACCTGGAGCTGACAGGCGGATATGTGGCCCATGCGGTTTACGGAAACCAGTTTAAGGTGGAAAGCTACGAGCATGTGGCTCCGGAGGATGAAACGAGCATTGAGCGATACCTCGGTTCCGGCGCGATAAAGGGAGTGGGCCCTTCTCTTGCGGCCAGGATCGTCCGGAAATTCGGAAAGGATACCTTCCGGATTATGGAAGAAGAACCGGAACGCCTTGCCGAGATCAAGGGGATAAGTGAGAGAAAGGCGATGGAAATCGCCGCTCTGCTGGAGGAAAAGAAGGGGATGCGGGAGGCGATGATCTACCTGCAGAAATTCGGTATTTCCAATACGCTGGCCATTAAAATTTACAATACATACGGCCTGGAGGTTTATGGAATCCTGGAGGAAAACCCCTACCGCCTGGCGGAGGATATTGATGGAATAGGCTTTAAGCGGGCGGATGAGCTGGCAGCCAAAATCGGAATACATACGGATTCCGATTTCCGGATCCGCAGCGGCATCCTGTATACCATGCAGCTGGCGGCCATGGACGGGCATACCTATCTGCCATATAAGGAGCTGACGGCAAAGGCGGCGGCCCTTCTGGGGCTGGATCCGGATTATGTGAGTATCCAGATCCCCAACCTGGCAATGGATAAAAAGCTGGTGATCAAACAGGACGGGAAAGAGGATCCGGTATATGCTTCTTCCTATTATTATGCGGAACTCTCCTGTGCCCGCATGCTGGAGGAATTGAATGTGAGCATGGTTTTTTCAGGACAGCTTCTCCCTTCGGAGGAGGCCAAGCTCCTTGCGGATATTGAGAAGCTGGCAAGAAACCAGGGGATAGAACTGGAGGAGCTGCAGCAGCGGGCTGTGCTGGAAAGCGTTAAAAATGGGGTTTTTGTCCTGTCCGGCGGTCCGGGCACGGGAAAGACAACAACGATAAATACCATGATCCATTATTTTGAGGCGGAAGGGATGGATATCCTTCTGGCGGCTCCCACGGGGCGGGCGGCCAAGCGTATGACGGAGGCCACAGGTTATGAGGCTCGGACCATCCACCGTCTTCTGGAGCTTAACGGCGCCATGCTGGAAGAAGAGAACCGGTATGGAAGGAATGCCCGGTTTGAAAAGAATGAGGAAAACCCGCTGGAAGCCGATGTGGTGATTGTGGACGAGATGTCCATGGTGGACATCCATTTGTTCCAGTCTCTTTTACGGGCGGTTACACCCGGCACCCGGCTGATATTGGTGGGGGATGTGAACCAGCTTCCCTCCGTTGGCCCCGGCCAGGTGCTTCGTGACCTGATTAACAGCGGCGCTTTTTCCGTAGTGGAATTGAAAAAAATATTCCGCCAGGCGGGAGAGAGCGACATTGTTGTGAACGCTCATAAAATAAATGCCGGCCAGGAGATTCCCCTGGATAATAAAAGCAGGGATTTCTTTTTCCTGGAACGAAGCGACGTACAGGTGATCTATAAGCATATGATTCTCCTGATACAGGAAAAGATGCCCCGTTATGTACAGGCAGGGCCTCTGGATATCCAGGTGCTCACGCCAATGAGAAAAGGGAATCTGGGTGTGGAGGTGCTCAATCAGGTGCTTCAGGCGTACCTGAATCCCAAGGATGCATCCAAAAAAGAATACCAGTCCGGTTCCACTTTGTTCCGGGAAGGGGATAAGGTGATGCAGACGAAGAATAACTATCAGCTGGAATGGGATATTGTGAGCAAATACGGCATTCCCGTGGATCACGGAGTAGGGATTTTCAATGGGGATATGGGAATCCTGAAGGAGATTGACGAATATGCACAGACTGTAATGATTGAGTATGATGAGCAGAGACGGGTAAGTTACGCCTTTGCCCAGCTGGAGGAGGTGGAGCTGGCCTATGCCATCACCATCCATAAATCCCAGGGAAGCGAATATCCGGCGGTTATTATGCCACTTCTCGGCGGCCCGCGGATGCTTTTCAACAGGAATCTGCTGTATACGGGGGTGACAAGAGCCAGAAATTGTGTGACCATACTGGGAAGCCGTCAGGTGGTGCAGGATATGATCGCCAATGAAAGTGAGGCCAGGCGGTATACCAGCCTGGATGTGAGGATTAAGGAAGTCATGGCTTAAAGGAGCCATATGAAAGAAAGATGCACCAGGATACTCGCTGTTTTAACGGATCTGCTTTTCCCGAGGCGCTGTCCGGTCTGTGACAGGCCGGTTGAGCCTTCCGGGGCTTATATATGCGGGGCATGCAGAAAGAAGCTTATTTTTATTAAGGAACCCCGCTGTCTGAAATGCGGCAAGCAGCTTCGGGAAAAAGAAAAGGAATATTGTTATGACTGCGGAGGCAAAACGCATATATATGACAGGGGAATCGCTCTTTATACCTATGGAAGCATACGGCCGGCCCTGTACAGGCTGAAGTACGGGGGAAGGCGTGAGTATGGGGCGTTCCTGGGAAGGGAGCTTGCCATGCGGCTGGGCAGGGAAATCCTTTCCTGGAGGCCTGACGGACTGGTCCCGGTGCCGCTTCATCCCGCAAGGGAGAAAAAGAGGGGATATAATCAGGCGGCCCTGCTTGCGGAAGAGATGGGGAAGTGTCTGAATATTCCGGTATTTTCAGGGCTGGTGGAAAGAAGCCGGAATACCTGTCCCCAGAAGGAATTGGACGGCGCAGCGCGCCAAATTAATTTGAAAAAAGCTTTTAAAATAGCACAGAATGATGTAAAATTAAATACGATTGTAATTATTGACGATATATACACCACCGGTAGTACCATTGACGCAGTTGCAGAGGTCTGCAGGAATGCAGGCATAAAGCACGTTTATTTTGTGGCATTGGCAATTGGCAGAGGAATGTAGGATGATAAACGAAAATAAAGTGGCGGTAATGACAAGAATGGCTGCGTATGAAGCAGGCGACGGAAAGAAAAACCAGACCATCTGCAGTTATTTCAGAGGCGATTATG
>VOFI01003088.1_pt1 | contig 15787 bp, 24 predicted proteins | sample 5384131 | NCBI WGS metagenome assembly VOFI01 (sample SAMN12384728, study PRJNA508395) | human gut metagenome | isolation source: healthy gut H | host: Homo sapiens
CCTTTGTTATAATAGATTCATGAACATCATGTTCATTATCATTATCTCAACATTCACAACAGAAAGGATAAGGGGCAAACCGTTTAGGGTGTACGTTACTGAACAGTTTGTTCTAAGTGTCCATATGACTACTCAGGATCGTCGTATTACTAAGACTCGAAAAGCCATCCATCAGGCTTTCTTACACTTACTCAACCAAAAGACTACGAAGCCATCACGGTTCAGGAAATCATAGACCTTGCTGATGGTAGGACGCCTCGACCTTTTTACAGCCATTACGAGAGTAAGGAACTCTTGCTAGATGAACTCTGTCAAAAGCTCTTTCACCATCTCTTTGAGCGTGCTGAACACCTCTCCCCACAAGACTACCTGGCCCATATCTTTCAGCATTTCAAGAAAAATCAAGACCATGTGACCAGTCTCTTGCTCTCTCAAAAACGAATTATTTTATCCGGCAACTGCGAAAAAGAGCTGGAACATGATGTCTACCCAATGGTAGCCGACGAACTCATCAAAGCCCATCCAACTCTCCCACTCTTACCTCAAAACTTGGTCGTCAGCCATTTCATCAGAAACCCTCAGCTGGTGGTTGAAAAAAGGCAAGTCTACACACCGAACAAGAAGTGATTCAGTTTTTTTGGAGATTTTTAAAAGTGGGGTCGAACTAGAAGGGTATTTTCAATGACAGCGTGCAATTTTCTTTCTATTTCCATCCTTTCTTCATGCTTCACGAACTGGAAGAAATCGTTTGGATGCCATCCTTTATCAAAAAATATCAATCAGTATCCAAACAATCGAATCCTATCTTATTACACTCCTTTTTGCTTTCAATGCCATTGTCTTGGAGCAATTTCTGTTCCTGCTTCTATCGCTTTTCTTAGCTACCAGTTTAGCAACTATACCATTTACGCAACCATTGGCGATTGCTTATATCTACCATGTATTAGGGCATCTAGTTCGAACAATTGTAATACAAAAAAAAAAATGTTACTTGGCTTGTTAACGGGAATTCTAACGAGTGGGTTTACTGCCTATGCAATCTCAAAAATGAATTTCCAATTAAACTTTATGGTTACTCTCTTTTTACTTTATTGGTTATCATTTTAAATCTTGTAGTATCATTTATGGTACTTCATAAAAATGAGTCGTAAGGTCTTGATATATAATATATATCAAAAATCTCTTCTTTGAAAAACCCTATGTTCTTCTCCATTCTTCTTAGCTTTTTACGGCCTTCTTAGCCTTTGCTTTTGCTTTTCTTCCCAATTGGCCTCCCTTTCAGGAATCAAAAAAAATCACACTTTAGGAAATACATTTCTCCTCATCGGAAGTAGCCTTGCGACCTTATCTCTCATCCTCTACTTCTTTTTACCGATTGCCTCTCTAGTCCTTTGGCTGATCGGCTGTGGTTTGATTTGCTACGGGGCCTATTGGAATGGGAAACGCAAAGGAAACCTCCATCCAGCTCACCACCTGATTCGGATGGGCATCGCTCTAGTCCTTACCATCTTGTTAGCCTTAAAGAGAAGAAAAGCTCAAGTTTTTTTCTGAAAACTTGAGCTTTTTGTATTATTCTAATCATAATCCAAAATTGCTATGCCATTTACAGTTTGTAGTCTTTTTAGCTCCCAACTGTTTATTTCTTAAAGCTGAGGACTGTTTTTCCACGTGAGCGACCATTAGCGACCTTGTCTAAGGCGCTATTCACTTCTTCAAATGGATAGACTGTATCGATAGATGGTTTGATTTCTAATTTGCTCAATAAGTCAGCCACCTCTTGTAATTGGGCTCCGTTACTTTCTACAAAGATAAAATGGTAGTGAACGCCATATTTGTCAGCCATCTTATCAAATTTGCGACCAGCTAAACCAAGTAGCAATTGTTTCCATTTAGGTAATTTCATGCGTTTGGCAAAGGCACCGTTTGGCACGGCACGAAGAGATACCAGGTGGCCCCCTTTTTTTCATGATAGACATTTGTTTTTCAGTCTCAGAGCCCCCAAGAGTATCAAGGACATAATCAACCTGGCTAACAGTTTTTGTATAATCCTCTGTTTTGTAATCGATAAAACGATCTGCTCCTAGCTTCAATACACGCTCAGCGCTATCTCCAGCCCCATTGGTAATGACCTTCAAACCTTTGGCCTTGGCAATCGGAATGGCCATTCCACCGACACCTCCGGTATCGCCTGAGATAAAGATGGTCTTTCCAGCTTGAGCACCCATAAGATCTAAGGCTTGCATGATGGTTAGGGCAGTCAGAGGTACAGCAGCAGCTTCCTCGTCTGATAGATAGTCTGGTACCTTGGCTAGAGCCTGGCTATCAACAGCCACGTATTCTGCAAAGGCACCGATATGATCCAGCGGAAGACGTCCAAAGACACGGTCTCCGACTTGAAGGTTATTCACCTGGTTGCCAATGCTTTCAACGATACCAACGACTTCATTACCTGCAATTTGAGGGAGCTTGTACGGTACAATCATTTCAACCTCTCCACGTGAGATCTTGTTATCGAGAGGATTAACCCCAGCTGCAGATACCTTTATCAAAACTTGATTTTCGTTCATAGTTGGTCTAGGCACTTCTGTGATGTTGAGTGTAATTTTGTTTTTATTATATTTGGTATGTTGTGCGACTTTCATGTGATTTCTCTTTTCTATTATTTTATATTAGTTGAACTTGTATCTAGTACAGATATATCTTGTTCCTTAGTAACAACTGGCTTGTTTAACTTTATATTTTAGGCCATCAATGTCATCTTCTAAAGTTTGATTTGAAAATTCTCTCTATCTGAAATTCTGAATAAAAAGAAATGAAACTCTTTCTTATATATCTTTCTTAACTGGACCATTAAGATAAATCGTATAAAGAGCCGAAACAATTTCTATTATCAAGCCATCAATACCATGGGAATGACCACCATGGTAGCAAGGGTCGTCTCTGTCACCATGACCATGCGTAATCGCTATCGGCTCCGTAAAGTTTGGCAACGACTGGCGCATTGGTCATCACCGGCATGGCGGACTGAATGATAAAGACCTGCTTCATCAAGCTTGGAAGAGGTGCCCAGTAAACAATGGTCGCCATCAAGAGTGGGGCAACCACGAAGCGGCCTAACAGAATTAAGAATTGGTCTTTTTTTCAGAGTCGTTTTTGCTTTAGTCCTGCATTGGACACTGATAAACCGATAAATATCATGGATAAAGGAGTTGTCAAATTACCCAGATACTGCAAATCACTGGCTAAAAAGGCAGGGAGCTTGATATGAAGAATCACCAAGACTAGCCCTAAGAGAAAGCCCATGAGGGGAGGAGAAAAGACTTTTTCAGACTGGTTCTGATATCAAACTGCGCTTCTCCTTCGCCATCTCGCTGGATCAGGTAGGTCCCCAAGGTCCAAAAAGGTCGTATTACACATGTAATAGATCAAAACATAGGGAATGCTGGCATCCCCGAAAAGGGCCTGGTTGATGGGGAGCCCCACAAAAATCGTATTGGAATTAAAAAACATGGAAATAAAGAGGCCACGGCGGTCCTGCCCTCACTGCAAAGATCCTTGCTACTGCTGTCGCGATGCCAAGTAAAATAACCATAGACAGAGCAGGAAACCGCAATTCCGGCAACATTTTAAGTAGGTCTGTCGCTGTGAAGCGCTGCGTAATGGTGTAAAGCATATAGCAGGGAAGAGCGATTTGAGTGACCAATTTAGCGAGTAGGCCACGCGACTTATCGTCGAACCAGCCTTTTTTCACCAATTACGAATCCCACTAAAATCATGCCCAAAATGACTAGGATCTCCTGATATACTCGTTAAAAGATTTCCATGTTTTCTCCTTTTCTTTTTTAAATTTGAACTAAAAAAACCATTTTTTACAAGTCTCAAAAACTACTCTAGTATATCATAAAAGAGGTGGGGCAACATGCCCAACCTCATGCATTTTATTAATTGTCACTAATACCCCTTCTTAGTTGCCTTTCGTCCATTGGTACCAACCAACTAGACTGTTGATAAGGTAAATCAAGAAAACCAATAAAATGGTGGGAGACTATGGCGAAAATAGATGATTCAGTTAAAAAGAAAGTTCCAGAATTGCGATTTAAAGGATTCACGGATGAATGGGAACAGCGTAAGTTGGGAGACGAAGTTCGAATAGTGATGGGACAGTCTCCTAATTCAGAAAATTATACTGATAATCCTAATGGGCGCTAAAAATGCGAAGACCTATGTAGACCTATTTTGTATTAGTCAAACAAAAGATCCAAAAGAAATGGTATATGATTATGACCATGAAACAAAGTAAAACCAAACCGAGTGATCTGAGGAAGCACCCGATGATCATGAAACGTTATTAAACACAAAAGTCACCCATGTGAGTTCTTGCCAGAAGCTGAAGTTAATCCTTCAACCTGGAAAACCCGCAGAGGTGACTTTTTCTATACATCTCGATTTTTCTGGTAATAATCATTAACCGATAAATATGTCTGTGAATCACCCAGCGACTCCGCTATGTCCATAATCCGCGGTGGTAGTAATCCCACTCGCTGGACAAGTTCGTGATCGCTGAACAATTCCCGTGGACTGCCGGCGAAGCCAAACTTCCCGTGTTCCATAACATACACCGACTCAAACTCGGCGGCGACCCAATCCATGTCATGGGTGATGGTCACAACTTGGTGGCCCGAATCAGCCAACTGATGGAAAATTGCGGTCAACTTGTGCCGGCTTTCCCAATCAAGAGACATCATCGGCTCATCAAATAAATAAATCGCCGGATCCACTGCCAAAACTGTGGCAACGCTCAACAGCTTGCGTTCCGACAATGACAGGTCATATGGACTTTCAGCTGCTTTATCTTCCAAGCCAACTCTTTTTAGAGCCGCTAAAGCCCGCCTCGTAATCGTGTCGTGGTCATCCATGACCTGCGCGACACTCCACTCCACCTCTCGTTGAACGGTCGGGTTGAAAAGCTGATCGTCAGGATTCTGAAAAGTAATCCCAACCTTCAGTAACTTTTCGACTGGTTTAAGATCATTAAAATTTTCTCCATCGATCTTAATCACACCGGTTTGTGGTGTCAGCAAGCCCGTCAACAATTTGAAGAGCGTTGATTTGCCGGCACCATTTTGGCCGACAATCGCCACCATCGGATCGGCGAAGAGTTTGTCTTCAACATCCAAGCTAAAGGACCGTTCCGGATAAGTGAACGTCAGGTGGTTCAGTTCAATTGTGGACATAACAAACCTCCTTCAGTTCAGCGTCATTCACCGGATACCGGCCATCAGCCAAGTGCCAATCCATTTTTTGAGCAAGTTGCTGGATTGTCGGGGCTGGAATCTGCCAGTCAGATGCCAAATGATTAAACACCTCACCCGGCCTGCCCTGGGCTACCATTTGACCCTCATGCAGCACCCACACAACGTCGGCGACTTCGCACAAATCGTCAATTTCACTGGTGACAATGAAGACAGTCGTCTCTTTGACTTGGGCCAGCCATTGGAAAATTGTCGGCGGCCAAGGGGGATCCATCTGACTGGTCGGATCATCCATAATCAAAACAGCCGGGTTAGCCACAATCGCCGTGGCAATTGCCAACCGCTGGATCTGACCACCGGAAAGGCTCTCGGGACGCAAATTCAGCTGTTCAATCAGCCCCATTTGCGTAGCAACTTCTTCAACCCGTTTTTGAATCAGTCCTTCAGCCATTCCCTGATTAATCAAGTCAAAGGCAATTTCATCGGCAACCGTGTCTGCCAACCCACTTAGTTGGCCAGCTGGATTTTGCAGTACAACTCCATTCATGGCATTATAAACGGCCAATTGTCGGACACTCGCTGGCCAAACATGTGCCAGTCGCCCTCAATCTCAGCAGACACCATTTTGGGAATGACCCCTGCCAGCACACGGCACAAAGTCGATTTGCCGGAGTGGCTATTCCCGATAATCCCAACCACCTGGCCGGTATGAACCTCCGCGTTAATCTGACGCAGTTGTGGTTGCTCAGTACCCGGATAACGGGTGGTCAAATTTTCAATTACAATCCGTTTATCTTCGTCCATATCTTCCACCCAATCAATAAAATTGCCAATCCAGTCAGACCAATGTGCAGCGTCCGCGACAGGCGATACACGCGCTGGGAGGTTCTGACAGTCCGGTTGGGATTATCAAAACCTCTCAGTTGAGAGAAATCGACCGCGCCATCGATTGATCCAAGGTCTTAATCACCAATGGAATTAGAACCGGCAGGACTGACTTTAATTTCTGAATCAACGTTTTTTGCGGATTGGTTCCGCGAACTTTTGTGCCTGCTGGATTTTCCGCATATTGCGCATCATTTCCGGCAAAATATAACACACCGACATCAGAACGTAGACGGTTTTATAAGACAATCCGGACAGTTCCAAATAGGCCGCGTTTTCTGAAATACTCGTGGTCACCATAAAAAGCCACTGGTCAAAATAATCACCAATACTCGACAACCCAGAGTGGTGGCGTAAATCAGGCCTTCTTTGTAGAACGACACCCCAAGCACAGAAAACAGCACAGTTTGATTCCGACTGTAAAATAACCCTTGGATGATCAGCATGGTGCAAATTAGAAACAGGCTGAATCCCAGCGCCTTAAAGATGGTAGAACTCAATTTGGAAAATAACAATAGCAGTGTTGCGACAAGAATTAATCCGGCCTGAAGCAATAAATTCATACTGGCAAAGCTCAACAACGTCATGTCCAAGATGAACAAGAGCTTAGTAATCGGATCGATCACCTGGTACCACTTGAGCTTGACCCGTGGCGCTCCAGAAATCAATGTTTGATCAGTCATCATTTATCACCGCTAAAGAAGTGCACCATCCGCTTCGGCAGCTGACGATAGATGAAGAATGCCAGGTAGGCCACGCAGACTTTATCCAAAATATCCAAGACAAACTCATCGATAAATGAGGCCAGCCACACTGGTGCATGATTGGCGACCATTACCGCAAACAATGAGTCACCCCAAGCGATACCGGTCTGACCACCCCAAAAGATGACGTTGAGTGGCGTTGAAATGACAGCTTAAACGATGGCAATAATAATAGCAGAAACAAATACTCGTCGCGCTGACGAGAACCACCCATTGGCGTGCAAAACTCCGACAGCAATCCCAATTCCGATGCTGGTAATCGCATACACGGTTGAAATTGGCGATAAGGTCAGCCCATAGATCACGTTGTTGATGAAACCACTGATGGCACCGGCAACCGGCCCAGCCAACATGCTGGCAAGAAAGGTTCCCTAAAGACCCCAGCCAAACGGGCAACTTTAACCCCTCCGCCAAGGCTTTGGCAACATAGTTAATCCCCACGGCAGCGGGAATCAAAGTCATGGTGGCAGCACTTAACTTAAATTTCCACATACTGGTACGATGAATCGGTTCTGTTTTCATAATCTTCTCCTTTTGTTTTTAAAGAGCCGTGTCTGTTTAGACTTTCGGACGCAACGCTCTATAGATTTTTATGGTTGAACTGCCTTCATTCTAGCAGAATCACCTTAGTCGACATCGGATCTTCTCCTTTAAAATGCTTGTTCAACAGTTCACAACTAATCATACTCCTATTTTCATGGAAGTCAAGAATTTTCTGAAATTTTTGGAAACGTTCGGGAATTGAAAATAGAGCAAATGAGAATGATTTTGACGATTAAAAGAGGTTACTATAAAAAAACAAACACCAGAAATGGTGTTTGTTGTGAACAGAGAAAAATTGTTTTTTTTATATAAATCTAATAACTTCTTTTAAAGTTTTATTTATTAGTGTTATTCGACCATCTTCTGAAACTTTCCTCTGTAGAAAAGTGCTAGAAACAATAATGTTTCTAGCACTCAGGAATTATTGAGACCTTAGGCTCAATAATTAGTCATGGAACTTCTTCGAAGTTCGCTGACGTCCGCACTCACCTATGGAAAGTTTCTAAGATGACTTTGTCTTTAATATGAACAAACACCATCTCTGGTGTTTGTTTCATTTTATAAAGGAAGCACTAGCTTATTTTTTCTTTTTCTTCAAAATATAAGCTGCAATGCTTGCCAAGACAAAGGCTAAAACTAGGCTAATAATAGAGATGGTCATTACCTGTATTTGGTAAGAATCCTAAGATCTTGCCTGGTTTCTTCGGCTCTGGTTGGCTTGGTTTTTTAGGTTCAGGTTGACCCGGTTTCTTTGGTTCAGAAGAACTTGGAGGAGTTGGTTGTTTTGGAGTTTCTTTTGGAACATGCTTGTTAGTAATCACAACATTTCCTTTACCATCCTCGTCGTTACGAGCTTCATAGCCCTTTGGAACACTGACTTCTCTCACTGTATAAGTGATGGTGTTTTCCATTTGCTTTTTCATCTAAATCTGCAAAGGTATGGGTCCACTTGTTTTCAGCTGACAATTCTATTTCTTTGACCGACTTTTGATCATTGGCATAGAGTTGAACGCGAATACTCTTCGGACGAATTCCATCCTTGTCATTCTCATCATCCCACTTTTAGTGACCGTGACGCTTGTCTTACCAGGTGCATGGGTATTGGTAATGGTATAAGCAGCCTGATCAATTGTAGTCGTATATTCAGCTACCTTCTCTTCTTGAAGAGTATAGACGATTTCTTTTCCATCCTTGAATTTTGGTAGACCTGTGAAGCTTTCTTTTCCAATCTGTCGCATTGGTGAGTTCTTTTGAGCAACTTTTTCACCATTGGCAAGAAGGTTCACCACGATTTGCTGGACGAAGACCATCTTGATTGTCTTGGTCATTCCAAATCTTGGTCACTGGAATATCGATCACCGCTGGCGTATGCGTATTGGTCAAGATCGTGTGAGCAGCATCAGAGGTATCAGCAGTGACTTGGTAGCCTTCAGGAACAGCGACTTCTTCCCACACGGTAGCTGATAGCTTGACCAGCTTTCTTTTCAGCTAATTTGCTAAAGGTATGAGTCCATTGATTGTCCGCTGACAACTCCACTGGATCTCCTACTTTTTCATCACCAGCATAGAGTTGAACCTTAATGGATTTTGGACGGAGGCCATCTTGGTCATTGGCATCATCCCACTTCTTAGTGACTTTCATCTCTGTAAGAGCTGGTTCATGCGTGTTTGTCAAGACAACATACGCCTTGTCCTTATCATTTACCGTTACTTTGTAACCATCTGGGACAGTTACTTCTTTGACTGTATATGCAATTGCTTTTCCGGTTGCCTTGGTATCAAGGTTTTCAAATGCACCTTTCCAGTCATTCGCGGCTGAAAGTTCTACCACTTGATCCGTCGCAAGACCATCTTTTGTACAATTGAACTTGAATGTTGGCTGGGCGTAGACCATCTTGGTTATCAGCATCTTCCCACTTCTTGCTCACTTCTACTTTGGTCTTTTCTGGTTCGTGCGTGTTGGTCACGACTACTTGACCTGGGTTGCTTGCTTCGACGGCTTGGTGTAGCCTTCTGGGACATCGATTTCTTTTTACTGTATAGTTGATAAATTTGGCCAGCTTTCTTCTCGTCTAAGTTTGAGAAGGTATGGGTCCATTTGTTATCTGCTGACAATTCAACAGCCTTACCAACCTTTTGATCACCAGCATACAATTGAACCTTAATCGTTTTTGGACGAAGGCCATCTTGGTTATTGGCATCCTTCCAGTTTTTCGTAACAGTAAGGCTTGTCTTACCTGGTTTGTAAGTATTGGTAATCGTCGTTCCATCAATCTTAGTAGTGTAATTGTCCACTTTGTCTTCTGTCACTGTGTAGACAACTTTTTGACCATCTTTATAGACGGGCAGGTCTGTGAAGGTATGAGTCCATTCATCTCCTTCACCAGTCCCAAGGTCAAGTGCTTGCACCTCTGTTCCATTGCCAAGAGGTGAACTTTTGATGGTAGATGGGCGAAGACCATCTTGGTTTTTGAGCATCATCCCAGACTTTCTTGACTGTAACAGTCGTTGTCTCAGGAGTACGCTTGTTGGTGATGGTGGCTTTTCCATCTGTAAAGCTGGCTTTCTGTATCGACCGTATAATGAGTCGGAACTTTCACTTCTTTAACAGTGTAGGTATTGAGCTTGCCATCACTGTCTTTATCTGGAAGATTCGAAAAGTGAGCTTTCCAGTCTGTTGCAGCTGAAACCGTGACTGGTTTTCCTTGAGCCTTGCCATTCTTATAGAGTTGAAGTCCACATTTGCTGGGCGAAGCCCTTCTTGGTTGTCTTGGTCATCCCAAACTTTTGAAGCTTCAAGATCGAGATACTTGATATCTGCTTCATTAGCGCGATCTCAACTGGGACTGCTTTTGATCCGACTGATTTTCCATCCACCGTGACGTGGTAGATTTGTTTGTCCGCATCATAGGTAACAACCACGGCATGTTCTGTTTCATCAACTTATATTTGCAGGTGCTTTGGTTTCTTTGAGCGTATAGGTTCCTTCTGTTAAGGTGTTAAAGGGAAAGTTCTCCATTTTTATCAGAAGTGGCCGTCGCAACAACCGCTCCATTTGCATCCAGTTAAGGTAAATGTCAGCACCTTCAAGAACTTTCTTCGGATTTCCTTGTCCACCTTCTTGACTTGGAAAGCTGCTGAGAAGATTTGTGCAGTTACGGTATTAGACTCACGATTTCCTTCGTGGCCTTTCGCCTTGTAAATAAACTGGTTATGGGCTTGAACAAGACCGGAACGTCTGCCGTTGTCTTCATTATCTTTGGTACGTTTTTGCATCAAGGCTTTGACTTCGTCGGTCAACTCACTTAGGTTTACAACTGGGACACCAAAGTTGGCTTCACCACGCGCAGGAATCGTCGTTCCTGCATTTGCCACAAACTTGATTCCGTTCCTTGACTGTAATCTGCTACAGCTGTCGTCCAGATATCCTTGTCTGCAGCTTGCGCCATGGTATCTGTCGTAACACTGGATCAGTTGTATAGTAGACCGTCCATCCTTCTGGAGCTGTCACTGGTCCACGAAGACGACCGTATATTCTGTCATCCGACCAGATCCGTCTAGTGTGTTAACATCTTTTACTTTTTGGTAGAGCATCATAGACGACTCCGTCTTCTACTTGGCTTATCCGTATTATTTTTTAATGGTGAGTTTTGTAGTTAGCGGTTTCACCAGGTTTGAAGGTACGTGTCACAGTAGATGCATCGGACAGATCATCATTTTTAGCGATATATTTGCGTGCATAGATTCCTTCAGCAGCAACAATCGTATAGTTTGATTGAGCATATGGAATTTTATCCGTTGTTGAACCATTTCCGTTTTCAGTCATACACATCTTCCGTGACCTCGATCAGGGTTGGCATTTTCAAGATCGTGGATCCCATTTCCAGCGACATAAACTTTTATTGGTGAAGGTCCCACCATCGTCTTTCCCTTTCAGATCGGCCACGATAAATGGTAGACGCACGCGATTAAGATCTTGAAGAGAAGCTTTAATAAACTCTTTTGATCCAAATGCATGATGAGAGCTGTCCGTCCAGAATTGTGGTAGTTTTCAATGACATCGTAGCTCTTTTAAGAATTTCATACCTTTTTTTCATTAGAGGCAAGGTTTCTCTCAAAATCTTTATAGTCGACTTTAAGGGTATTTGGATCATAAAGATCAATGATCCGCAGGTCTCCATAATCCTTTATCAGGATCTAAAACTACTTTGGTTGCCATCAAACCAAAACGAATATTTTTGTCCATCAGTATAGCGAACATCATTGTAATCAGTCGTTTTTGCAATTTCAAAGCTTTCCTTCATAGGAATCAGCTTAAAGCTCCAATCTGCTGACTGGATCTTTGGCAACGTTTGACTGTGTTTTATAAGTCACACGGCCTGTATTCTTGTAGACATTTTTGGGTCGCATCGTTTTCATCGTAACGAGTTTTTCTGGATCCTTAAAGCTTGTATAGGTATTGAGGCGAATTCCTTGACCAGATTGAAGGACAAAATCATCCTTCATTTCCATCCGCCAGCCCACAACGGTTCCATACTTGGTCAAATCAATTAGACCGTTTCCATCTTTATCTGCTTCTGACTGGATTTCTTTTGTGCTACCATCCTCCATGGTCAAGATAATTCGTTTGACAATGGTATGGATTTGCTTCCCCAATCCCATAGTTTCCTTCCATCAGGCGACTATAACCGATCTTGGTAAACTTCAAGCGAGGTCCACAGTCTCATCGTAAAAGACGAAATTCTTCTGCGGTGAAGGGGTATTGTTGGCAAAATTTTAAGAGCCATTTATAATTAGCAGCCTTGTATTCTGTTGAGTCATAAACATCCCCATCCGCCTGTTTAGCAAAGCTTCCAGCCCCTTCCAGGTCACGTGAAGTCAAACGGAAAATAAGAGAATCTTCCGCAGTAATATCTGGTTCCCCCTCTCCACGGTTGGCAGGAATTCCTACGATGCTACCAGTATTGGTCAAATCCTTACTAAGAACGTCCTTAAGGGTTTGGTCTTTTTTTAAAGACCAAATCAGGGAATTTCAAGTAGAGGTAACTTGTATCCTTGATTTTGGTCATAAATTCTTGATGATAAGCTGCTGGATTGTCGTTTGCATCCGCCTTGAAAGTCTTCGTAACTGTACCATCTCCATTGTCTACCCAGCCTTCAGACTTGGTTGTATCAAGAACAGCTGTGCGAGTCTTCCCACTCTTATCTGTATAGGTTGGTAACTTATCAGTGATCGTTGCTGATTCTAACTGACGGTATTGACCACCGTATTGACCACGCATTCCGTCCAATTGGAAGGCAAATGGGACAGAAGTTGGTGTTTCAATATAGTTCTTACCATCCGCACCTTTGACAATACCTGGCATTGCTTCCGCATAGTCCTTAGACATGGCTTCGTTCAAGTTTTGGTTGATGTACTTGGTAGAAGCGATAATCGTTGTATTTCGGTTTCCAAATGATATCATTGAGCTTTGTTTCTTGCCCATTGATGTTCAGGGTCCCCGTAATATCCAATGAATAATTTTGTCGGTGCATAACCAACTTTAAATTTTCCAATAAATGGCAGAGTTAGGACCTCTGACTTTTGGTAATTGTTAAAGTGAAGTGTGACTTGATAATCATCTCCAACTTTTGTAACCGTTGGTTTATCATGCTCTGAAGCACTATTGAAGTCAGGAATACTAACTTCCTCGTAGGTACTTCCCAGGACATTCAAGGTAACCGTTACCTCATTAATATCCGTTGTCAAATTCTTAGGGGTAATCTGGATGTAACCAGACATGGTGTCACCTGTATAATAGGACATTCCGTCTGAATGGTCTTGTTCTTGTCCCTTACACATATAAGAGAGTAACATCCAGAGCCCCATTATCTCCGACCGCTAGCTCATTAGCAAAAGCTGTCATAGCTCCTTGCCCAATTTGACCTAGCATCATGAGAATCGTTAAAATGGCAAAACCTTTTTTAAGGAAGATTTTCCATAATGAACTCATCTTCTTCATTTTGTGTCTCCTTTATTTATTGTCAGCCTAGACGAATAGGCTTTCACTCCTATTTTATCATATAGAATTACTAAATTCTCTTCTTTATAAAATAAAGTTGTAATATTTATTTTATATAGACACATTTTACAATAATGTCTATATTATAAGTCACTATCTGGTAATGATTTCCCCTTTCTTTTTTATCCAAGGGCAAGAAAATAAAACATCTATAAACGAGGGAATAGACCTACCAATTCTTATCTCTCCTTGATTTTCTTATTACAAAAAACTCAAACACATCTGCTTGAGTTTTGTACACACCTACTATTGGTTGGTTAGTTTATCTAACTCCCTCACCATTTGAAGGAATCTTTTGTTTTTTCCTTCTATCTCGCACCCATAGCATGCCCATCCCAAAGAGATGACCAAGCCAAACAGGGCGGTCACAAAATCAGTTTGCCCTTATCCGGATAGGAGGGAGAGTTCTAAACCCGTAACGAGCCAACTCGATAAAAATCGGATGGGAAAAGTAAAGGGCCGTGCCTCATCTGTTTCAAATACTGCAAATCATAGCTTTTCAAAAAGGACGATCGCAGGCAGGCATTGACAAATAGGACCGTCACAATAGGAAGTAATAAGAAAAAGTTCTTATCGATTCCCCTTCATGTTGAAAAAATGATGGTACCTTCTATACAGAACAAACCAAAGGCGAGAGATAGCTTTTTGCCAACAGTGAACCTTTAAAGGTTTGTGCATGAAATTGATCATAGAGATAGTATCCCATATAGATAAAAAATGGGCGTGTAAAGAGACCATTTCGCTGTAAAAATAAAATTGCTGTAGAGCTGGTAACCCTTAAGAAGACTTGTGGTGTCCAGATAAGCCGAATAGGTCTCGATCAAGCCCCCAGCAGTAAAGAAGAAAAAGTGATCACCCCGTCCAAACCATACCTAGGCGTTTGACCAATTGATTGACCAAAAACAAGCCCAGTAAAAAGCAGGAATATACCAGAGTTGGTAGCACATTCCCAAGTAGACCAGAGCAATCAAGATTCCTGCTGGAAAGAGATAAACAGGAAGGAGAAAAAAGAGCCAGGCATAAGGGAGGTAAAACGAAACTCCAAAACAAATAGGTTTTTACGATTTTGACCAGATAGGCCTTCATTTTCTGAGAATTCCCTAGGGATTATTTGAGGAAAAGCTGGCACAGACGATAAAAAATGGAACCGCTAGCCGGCCGAGCATACTCTTGAGACCAAAATGCAGTGGCTCATAGGAGGTCAAGCGACCACTATGCACCAAAATCACTGCAATCGCAAAGAGGTATTGAAAAAGCTGATACTAGAGGTGTTATAGAGGGGATTCTTTTGCATGGTCCTACTCCTTGCCCAAAGCAGTTTCTATGGTTATTTTAGCATGAAAGGGAGGCCAAAGCAAAGGAATCTTGCATCCTTATCTACCTTTTTCCTCTATTTTTGATATACTAAAAGCATGCATAAACAAACGATTATTGATTTTAAAGAGCTTGGTTTGCGCTACCTTTTCACCAAGTCCATAAAGCGAATTAAAAACTAGAAACCTCGACCAGGTAGAGGATCTTCTTAGAAGTCGAAGCCTACCAGAAGCAAGGCTTTTATGCGGTTGGCTATGTCAGCTATGAGGCTGCTCCTGCTTTTGAGAAGAAGTTTGCTGTCCATCCAGCACCCTTTATGGGAGAGTATCTCCTCTATTTTACGATCCACGAGGAGGTCGGAAACCCTTCCTCCCAGAGCACATGCAGCTGTGGATCTTCCAGCCAATTTGAAGGAAGAGGTAGAGGCACCTGCTTATCAAGAAGCCATCGAGATCATCCATCACTATATCCGCCAGGAGATACTCTACCAGGTCAACTACACTGTCCAGCTTTCTCAGCTTAAGTCTGGACCCTTGGGTCATCTACAATCGCTTAGTGGTTGAGCAGAAAAGCCCATTACAATGCCTTCATCCAGCACGATGATGTCTCCCATCCTCTCCATCGTCAGTCCTTTTTTTTGAGCAAAACGACCGGCTACTGACCACGCGCCCCATGAAGGGAACGCACCGAAACCAAGAGGATCTTTCAAGAGGCTGCTTGGCTAGAAGCCGGAATTCCGGAAAACCGAGTAGAAACAGCGATGATCGTCGACCTCCTCCGCAATACGCTTAGAACCGATTTCGGAGATTGAAGTGAGCAGGTGACCCATCTTGAAGCTAAGTCGAGCAATACTCCACTGTTTGGGCAGACACCCCTAATCTCATTGAAAGTCGCTTACGAGCTGAAATCGACCTGATCCAAAACCTTCCGAGCTTTCCTTTCCTTGTGGCTCGATTACAGGAGCACC
>VOFI01002664.1_pt1 | contig 15785 bp, 24 predicted proteins | sample 5384131 | NCBI WGS metagenome assembly VOFI01 (sample SAMN12384728, study PRJNA508395) | human gut metagenome | isolation source: healthy gut H | host: Homo sapiens
AAATACAGGTAACGATCAGCAACTATTCCCAAACGAGGCATCGCTACGACATGTAGCGATAGCAACAAAATGAATGACAAAGAACAAGCTGCCGAACATCAAAAGACGTTTCTTACGGAAACTATACAAAACTCCGAACAAGCCTGCCAGCTAAGCACCGGATAAACATAAAACGAACCGGAATATCGCTATTTCCTGGCAAAATTGGGAAAGGATATAAATAATTCAGATTGATCGGAAGCAAGGACTTCTGCCCGAACAAAGAATAGCTCTGCGCCAATGGAGCGGTTGCCTTAATTACCCTGGTTCTGGTTCTCATTCTGGCGTGGAACTACCTAAAGCTGCTTTTTGAAGCCGCGGAGCGCTATATCCTGTTGGGAGTGCTCGTTTATACCGCGCCGGTGGCATTTTCCATGGGAGCGTCCCAGGCTACATCAAATATTTTCAAGTCATGGTGCCGTATGCTGGGCGGGCAGGTGTTTCTTTGATTATGAATGCCTGGTGTCTGCGGGCTTTTTACAAAGTATGGTCGGCGCATTTATCGCCAATCCACTCTCTGTATAAGGAGGTTTATCTACAGTGAAAAAGAGTATGCCCAAAAAGGGCTTTTTATGGTTCACAGCTCTATGTAAGGCTCTGCCTGCCGTCCTGGTAGTGACGGTTCTTCTTTTCTATCCTGCCAGACCGCTTTTGCCGCCGTTACCGAGGGTGATGTGCAGACCCAGGTGGATTCAGCGGGAAAAAGAGGCTGTGGCGGGAAATGTGTTAATCTGGTTTTTGTGCGCGGTCAGCTTTCTCAAAATATCCCAGAAGATAGATTCGTTTATGGCGAGTCTGGGCGTTAATGTGGGACAGCACACAGGGGAGTATGATGGCGGAATTGCCACAAAGGGGCTGTCCACGGTCCGCAATGCTTCCAGCCGGCATTTGGGCGGCGGGCGCAGCGGCTCCGGCCCTATCAGCTCCGGCAGAGGCTCTAAATCAGGGGAGCGCGGCCGCTATGGGGCGGGTTTATGAGCGGCGGTCTTGCCGGCGCTGTCAGCCGTTCGATACAGAACGGAGCTGTCAAAGCAGCCACAACACCCCCGGATTCCCCAGTCTTTTGCGGAATAAACGGAGCCGGCAGCGTTTCCGGTGGAATTGGCGGTCAAATATTTGCTTCTTCTGTCAGTAAAGGAGGGAACTTTTGCCAACAACGTAATTAGTTCCGTCGCAACGGGAAGTATCGCCTCGGCCGGCTCCATGACGGGTGAAAAAGGCGGCGCAGGCGCTCCAATCTTATATGGGATACGCTGCTTTAAGTGAGGGTGCGGAACATGTCCTTTCGTTCTCCGGCGTGGAGATTGGCGGCGGCCGTATTACCGGCACAGAGGTTTCAGTGAGGCACCCGGAGGGCGCTACCTTTGGTATGTATCATACCGCCCAGTATATACCGCCCCCATCAGGTGCTTATACCACGGTTCAAACGGCAGATGGAGCCTCCTGGTATAAGCAATACGCCATGGACGCCGTTGAAAAGTCACCCTACATGGCGCCGGACGGTTCTATTGCGTACAACGAAGCGATTGGCCTGAAAAAGCTGCCGCCCCCCTCACAGAAAGGACAGGTTATAGAATGGCTGAAGAACAAAGAATGGATTATCAGAAGCCGTTGAAACAGGGCGCTTCGGCGGCACAGGCGATACATGGAGCAGTTAAAAACGGGCAAAGCGGTATCCGCAGCCGCAAAAAGGCGCCGCTGTCGGCGGTCCGTATGGAGCGCTGCTGTTGGGGCTGTTCTGGCCGGACGCAGGCATATCGGCAAGATTATGCGCGGCTATCGCCGTGCTGATTATGCTTCCGGTTTTGTTCGTGCTTATGCTCCCCGGCCTGCTGTTTGGCGGGCTGACAGGCTCCGGAGCCTCCGGAGAAACAGGGCTTCAATCTTGAATAACGAGCAGGCGGTGATTGAGAACGCAATAATATATCCTTTTCCATCAACCAGATTCTAAATGAAGGGGCTACGGCAGATGTGCTGACGCGCATAGACGCTGATTTTGCCGCATCGGACGGTGATGAAATGGAAGTACATAATCCTTATGAAGCCGCCCCTGTCTATAATGCGAACCTGTTTATATCGCAATACTGCGCGGCGAGGAACTCGGATTTTAGAAACATCTCCCTCGCCGACATGGAAGCCGTGCTGCGAAGAAATAAAAAAGCTATTTCTATTCCTTTACCCGGAAGGAAGAGCTGCGGGACAGGGAAGAAACCGATCCGGATACCAACGAGAAGAGTACCGTCACTGAAAAATGGATGATTTACACCATTTCCTACAACGGAGAAGCCCATTTTGCGGACAATGTTTTCCAACTGACTGATGAACAGAAGGAACTGGCTGCTGATTATGCCTCAAATTTAAGCCTGTTCCTGGGAGACGGTATGCTGCAGAACATGGCGGCCTGGAACGAGAAACAGTATTCCTTCGCTGGGGGATATCCGGTTTACGGACGGCAAAACCCTGTGGTCTATTTTTAACCAGATGGACGAGGCTACGCGGGCAAGCCTTATGGAACGGACCATATTGCGGTTATGGCTGCGGCCCCTCGGCCATGTCCATTGTGGTCTCTTCTCTCACCGAAGAAACGGTTGACCCTGTGAAAATGGCTGATTGGGCCTATAAAAATGGGTATTGGTGTAAGGGAAGCGGCTCCTACCACGCGCTCATTCCGGAGCGGCTAAAGCCTGGGGCCTCCTGTTTCCGGCTGCAGCGCTTCGGAACCGCAGCGGATTATTGACGCCCTGTCAGAGGGGAAGCTGGTAGTCGCTATTATGGCTAAGGGCATTTTACCTCGTCGGGACATTTTATTGTCCTCCGGGGCGTTCAGGACGGCAAGATTATGGTGGCTGATCCTGGCAGCTATAAACGGAGTAATCAGCTTTGGGATTTATCTATTATCTTAAATGAAGCCAGCCGCCGGGCTGCCGGTGGCCCCTTCTGGATCATCGGATAGATACCTTACGGCTGGGGAAATGAGGTTATAAATGAACAATCAGAACGACCACGATACTTACATTATACCGCCGAATTTCGTGGAAACAGGCACGTTTTTTGGCGGTATGTTCAAAGCGCGGAATGTGATTGAGGCCGGCGTCCTGGCATTTGCCATCGGGCTGCCGGTTTTCCTGTTTCTCCCCTCGGTCTGACCGCCAGAATCATTGTGCTCTGCTTAACTGCTAGCCGCTGGCGCTTGCCCTGATCGGTATATCGGGAGAAAGCCTGTCCTCTTTTCTGGCGATATTTTTGAAATTTTTAAAGAACCGGCGTATTGTGGGCGGGGAAACGGCCGGAGAAACCGCCTCTCCTGGTTTGGCAGGGCGAGGGAGGGTAAAGCGGAAAGAGCCTGCAAAGGAAAAGAAACCCGCAAACGAAAAGAGGGCTGCAAACGTAACGAAACCTGCAAAAGTAAAAAGGGGGAGAACGCGCCGTCCGCGAGCCGACGCTGATTTTCCGGCAGAGTTTGACGAAATACGGGAATATGAGATACGCCAAAAGCTGCGGCCCTGCAAGGGAACGCGGCGGGAAAAGAAGCGGAAACAGGACGGCGAAATGGCGGAAAAACCGGGAAAGGCTTCGGTACTGGAACAACAGGAAACACAGAGCATGTCCGGGAAAGCCCAGACCGCCGAAAGGGTTGATTCCGGTAAGAACCAAACAAACGGCAGGGGAAAAGCACCCACCAAAAAAGGCGGCCCGCACCCAGGAACCGGCGTATTCCTACATAAATCCGGCGGCAGGCTATTTTCCAATTACTAAGATTGAAAACGGTATTATTTTTACACAAAGGATCATCGTTACATCAAGGTGGTGGAGGTGGTCCCAATCAATTTTATGTTGAGAAGCGCCAGAGAGCAGCGGAGTATTATCTATTCCTTCATCTCCTACTTAAAAAATCAGCCCGGTTAAGCTGCAGTTCAAGGTATTGACGCGCCGGGCGGACATTACCCGCCATATGGACGCCGTGCGCTGTGAGATGGCGCAGGAAACCAATGAGCAGTGCCGGCTGATGCAGGAGGATTATCTGCAATTTGTCCAGCAGGTAGGCGCTCGTGAAGCCGTAACGCGCCGTTTTTCCTTGTTTTTGAGTATGAGCCTTGGTCTAATACCAAGCGTTCCGACGAGGAAGGTGAGGCGGTTGGCTCTCTGCAAAGCGCGGTACGCACAGCCTCTAACTACCTGCGCCAATGTGGGAATGAAGTCATTATTCCAGACAACGAGGACGAATTTACCGTGGATATCCTATATAACCTGCTGTGCCGCAATGAGAGCGCCGTTAAACCACTTTCTGCACGGGTACAGGAGGTAATCGCGGCGTACATGGAAAAGGGCGGGAAAGCGACATTGACCGTATTCCGGCCAATGAGTTTTTTGCGCCGTCCAGTATAGACTTCACCCACAGCCGTTCTATCTGCATTGACGGCCTTTATTATGCCTACCTCCTGATTCCATCCGATGGCTTTAAGCCATATGTTCCGGGCTGGGTGGCTTAGTCTCATTAAAACGCCGGGGGATGGAATTGATTTAGATATGTTTCTCACCCGCCAGCCCAAGGAGCGGATTGTCCAGAAGGTAGGACAGCAGCTGCGGATTAACCGCTCCAAGCTGAAGGACGCCAGCGACACTAATACTGATTTTGACAGCATTGACGGCGCAATCCGGAGCGGCTACTATTTGAAAGAAGGATTAGCCGATAACGAGGACTTTTATTTCCTGAATCTGCTGATTACGATTACCGCCCACAGTGAAGATGACCTGGAATGGAAGGTCAGCGAGATGAAAAAGTTGCTTCTCTCCCAGGATATGCGCGTTAATACGTGCCATTTCAGGGAAGAACAGGCTTTTCTTACCTCGCTTCCCCTGGCGGCTATGGATAAAAAAGCTGTATGAACAGAGCAAACGCAACCTGCTCACAGAGGGCGCCGCAAGCTGCTATCCATTTACCAGCTACGAAATGTGTGACGATAACGGTATTTTTGCTGGGGGTAAACAAATATAACAGTTCCCTCATCATTGCGGATATTTTTAACAGCGCGGTTTATAAGAACGCCAATATTGCAATCCTTGGCACCAGCGGGGCGGGCAAAACCTTCACCATGCAGCTTATGGCGCTGCGAATGAGGCGGAAAGGAATTCAGGTCTTATTCTGGCTCCTTTAAAAGCCCATGAGTTCCACCGGGCCTGTGCCAATGTGGGAGGGGGGAGTTTATCCAGATCTCGCCGGCCAGCCCCATTGTATCAATATCATGGAAATCCGGCGGATCGACCACACGGTTAATGACTTATTAGACGGCCCAAGTATCCACCTGTCGGAGCTGGCAGCCAAAATCCAGCGGCTGCATATTTTTTTCAGCCTGCTGATTCCGGATATGACCCAAGAGGAACAGCCTCCTTGATGACGCGCTGATACGCACCTACAACGCCAGGGGCATTACACATGATAACGTCTCTCTGGAAGACCCGGAACAACTGGGATATTACCGTGAAATGCCGATTCTGGGGAATTATACGAGATTCTTAAACAGTCCCAGGATACCAGACGCATGGCAAACATTATCAACCGCCTTGTAAACGGTTCAGCCCGCAGCTTTAACCAGCCAACCAATGTATCCTTAGACAATAAGTATACCGTGCTGGATATTTCTTCTCTCACGGGCGACATGCTGGCGGTAGGAATGTTTGTGGCGCTTGATTTTGTGTGGGACCGGGCAAAGGAAAACCGGACCGAGGAAAAAGGCTATTTTATTGACGAGTGCTGGAGCTTCTCTCCGGCGCCGGCGCTACAGGCACCCGGCTGGCCGGTGATTTTATCCTGGAGATTTTTAAGACCATACGTGGCTATGGCGGTTCTGCTGTCTGCGCCAGTCAGGACTTAAATGACTTTTTTTAATTTGGACGAAGGCCGCTTCGGTAAGGGGATTATCAATAACTCGAAGACTAAAATCATTCTTAACCTGGAGGATGACGAAGCCATGCGTGTTCAGGAGTCGCTGCGCTTATCGGACGCTGAAACCATGGAGGTAACTCATTTTGAGAGGAAACGGGCTGATCAGCACCAATAACAATAACATTATGGTGGAATTTAAGGCCAGCCCTCTTGAAAAAGAGCTGATTACGACAGACAGGCGGGAACTGAAGGAACTCGTAAACCGCAAGAGGAAAGAAAAATTTCAAAGAAGCTGTTTTACGTCTGAATTGCGTCCTGATTACGTGTCGTTTACGCATTTTCCGGTGAATACGCATTAAATACGTTTCTGCTGCGCAAAGGGGAGGTGATTCAAATAAAGACCAGAGCCGAGTTCTTTACGGACATGAGGCCACGGAGCTGCTGCGGTTGATTTCGATTTATCCCGGCCTGTCAGAGCAACAGCTCTGTCGCTTTTACCCGGGCAAGGAGGATAAGGTCAGGAATCTGCTGGACCCATTTAAAGAGGCAGGCCCGGGTATTGCAGGCTGATACCGGCAGGTACTTTCTGTCCGGAACCATTGACTTTACTGTTGACAATGGACTGACACGGGCGGTCTGGATTTTGCTGGATTTCATTGACCGTGTGGAATACCACTCGTCCAGTGAATTCCCGGTTAAGATTGCCTTTTTTCTTGCCGGGGAGATTTTTTGAAATTGTCCATATCGCGGCGGGCCAGGAGGTTCTTATGAGCCATCTCATGCGGCAGCACGGCGCGTATGATGGACGCCGGATCGCGCTGGTGGATTGCCACGAGCAGATTCATCTTCTGGACTTTCCCGGAATATCCGGGTTCTGTACCGTGGAGCCGTCCGGAAAGGTCAATTACTATAAAAAGACGAATGGAGGAATGTAATTGGAGAGAAAAACATCTTTCCCAACAAATCGGGCAGATTCTTGACGACCTGTCCCGTCTGACGAATACGCTCTATGCCATGGGCACGTCAGATATTCAGCGGTATCCCGATAACTATGAGGTGCTGTCCACGGACGCCGCGCTGCGTGCGGAAAAAATCGCCTGTGAACTTCGGCATTTGATTTTTTCAACTGGCGGGACGAAAAAGGCGGAATATCACGGTCTGGCCTGTGAGGTGCATGGGATTGAAGTCCTGTACGAAAGTGAAATTCTGGAAGTGACACTGCCCAGCCTGCTTCCCAAGCGCAGAAACCGCAAGAGCGTGGAATTTCTGCTGGACCCGCTTCACTTTTACTTGAGCCAGTATGCCAGCCAGAACGCGCTTCCGAAATACCGGGAATGTGTGGTCTGCTTTTCCCATATTTACAGCATGGAGCTTTCTTCCAGGCGTGTCCACGATTATGACAATATGGAGCTGAAGCAGATATTAGATGTGCTGGCCTCCTATATTATGGTCGATGACACGGGGCTTCTCTGCGACGCCTATAATACAACGGAGTTTGGCGAAAAAGGATTGTACCCGCATATTCGTCATGCCTAAAAACAGCTTTCCGGCATGGCTGGCAGAGAGGGAAAAGGGGGGAAAAATATATCCGATTTTTAGGCGTCCGCCCTGTTTTTTGCGGATAGGACTTTCATACCGGATTTTTACGTGTTTTCAATGGTTGAGCCATTGTTATCCGGCCAAACCCTACCGAAGTCTTTTCAGCCTCGGTAGTCTTTTCCACAAAGGAGGTGGTTTTATGGGGTAGTTATCCACACTCTCCCCAGACACGATACACAACTGTATCAGCTTCTTGAGCTGATTGCCATATCCGGCGATTTCCCGGCAGATTTGCTTTCCAGACTTCCGGGTGGTTGCAGCTATAAAGAGTCCGTCATCAAGGCATTGAAAAAAAAAAAGCTGGTACGCACGTTTTACCGGGACCGTCTGCGTACCTACCGCCTTACCGCACAGGCAAAAGCGCAGCTTACGGCAGAACGTCCCGACCGCTTTTCTTTTTTATCTGAAAGGAAATTCAGATACCAACCTTCTCAAAGGAGAGATTACAAGACGTCTGCGCCTTTATCAGATTGCGGTTGTCTATGTGAATATGAAGCTGGCGGGCGTGCACATCTTCCGTGATTGTAAGCCGGAGGTGTTCTCCCCTTCCGGCTCTCCGGTATCCTGTATCGAGGAACCGGCTTTTTACAGCTCGCGGGAGGTCAAGGACATGGGGCTGGAGGCTGTAAAATAAGAGGTTCGCGCATGGCCGGCGTTCTCCTGGCTCCATCCGGGATATTTCCCGTCTACTAATAACGGTGGCGCTCTCGCTAAATGGGAAAACCGCTCGGAGCTTAGGGTCAAGGCGCTGATCCAGATGGAACTGTGCCAGCGGCGCCTGCATTGTCAGTACCAGATGAATGATGTAAAAGCGCTGTTGTTTGGCGACAGTATGGAGCTGGCATATCAGATTCTTACAAATGGCAAGGAGAAAAAGCAGAATTATTTTATTCTTGACGGCAACTATGAACATTTTTATTATCTGACAAACAATCACTGCGGGGAGGTGCTTTTAAGGCTTCTCTGCAACCCGTCCATGACTGCTGAACTGAACCGGATACTGGCGCAGGGGCTGGGCGGGCCAAAAAGCAACTGGCATATTGAAAATGACGCGATTGACCGAACGGGGAACCGGTTTTGTTCGGCTATTTTTTTTGACCTGCCCGGATTGCACGGTTTAACGCGGCGCTGGGTCTGCAGGAAAAAGGGCGGAACGCTGGTTTGTTTTGATTTCCAGTGTGATGTGCTTCGCCGGTACTGTAATCCCACGGTGCGTTTTCAGACCATTGACTTTACTAAATTTAACAGGAGGTTCTTCCCATAGGAAAACATAAATTACTAAAACCATGCTCGCCGCGCCATTGGCCGTTCTTGCCGTTTTATATGCAGGGGCTATCTGGCGCAGTTTATTGAAATTACGCCGTTTGGCAGCAGGGCGGCGGCGTTCCGGGGGACGGTACATCTCCGGTGATGCCGACACCCAATTTTTTACCTGCCTGGCTTCCGTATTCCGCCCCCCTATGGGGTATACGGTGTCTTAATCTGCATTGGCCTCTTTTGCGGTTCTGTTGATTATGGTCATGCGCCTGGGGATACAGCGAGGACGGTGAATACGATCAGGGACCGGAACTTACATACTCCAAAAAGGGGACGTATGGAACTCCGGCTGGATGAATCAGGAAGAGATGGACGGGGGTCCTGGAGCTTGTATCTGATTTACGCAGCCACTCCCCGGCACCATTCTTGGCACGCTGAATCATAAGGTGGTGTGTGTGCCCAAAGGAAACAAGGCTCAACCGCAATCTGGCCGTCTACGGTGCCAGTGGTTCCATGAAAACCCGTTCGTTTTGTATGAACCGTATCCTGCAGAGCGTTGCCTGCGGAGAATCACTGATTATCTGTGACCCAAAATCAGAGCTTTATGAAAAGTCCAGTGAATATCTGCAGGAGAAAGGGTATATTGTCGGGTGTTCAATCTGGTCTCCGCTGAAAATTCTGATTCCTGGAACTGTCTTTTGTGAGATTGACGGTCAGGAATTGATGGCGCAGCTTTTTTGTGGACGTTATCATTAAAAACACCACAACCAATGGGAAGCGGGGGCGACCACTTCTGGGATTCAGCGGAAATGAATTTATTAAAGGCCCTGGTTCTGTATGTGGACCAGAGCTATGCCCAGGGAAAACAAGAATATCGGTCAGGTTTATCAGCTATTAACATTGAACGCGGAATCTGATCTCAACAATTTATTTGATACGCTGCTGGCTACACACCCGGCAAAAGCGCCGTACAGTCTCTTTAAGCAGGCGTCCGATTCCGTGCGGAGCGGCGTTATCATTGGCCTGGGAAGCCGCCTTCAGGTATTCCAGTCCGAGATGATTAAGAAGATTACCGCCCGTGATGAAATAGACCTGGAACTGCCGGGACAAAGCCCTGCGCTTACTTCTGCATTACCAGCGATCAGGACAGCACCTTTGATTTCCTATCGTCCCTGTTTTTGTCCTTTGTGTTCATTAAGCTGGTGCGGTTTGCGGATAAGAACTGTGAAGGCGGCAGGCTTCCTGTTCCGGTTCACGTTTTAGGAGAGGAACTCTGTGCCTGCGGCGTAATCCCGGATTTAAGCAGAAAAATATCCGTTATCCGTTCCCGGAATATTTCTATGAGCTGCGTATTCCAGAATTTAGCGGGGCTTCAAAACCGTTACCCTCTTAATCAGTGGCAGGAAATTCTGGGGAACTGCGATATCCAGTATTTTCTGGGCTGTACGGACGAGCTGACAGCGGAATTTATCAGTTCCCGCACAGGTCTCGCCAGCGTGTCGGTATCCAGCAAATCGAAACAACTGGGAACATGGCGTCTCTCCAACTACACGCCGGAATACCGGGAGACCAGCGGCGTGGGCAAACGCCCCGTCCTCACTCCGGATGAGGTTCTGCGCCTGCCAATCGACCAGGCCCTTGTGATTATAAGGGGAAAGAAAGCGCTGAAGGTCAATAAATTTGATTACTCAAAGCACCCGGAGTACCCAAAGCTCCAATCCTGTAAGGCGTCCGCCCATATCCCGGAGTGGCGCAGATTAGAACAGGAAGCGGCGGATACCGCGAAAGCCAAGCCGAAGACGCCTAAAAAGGTGACGGGGAGGAAACCAAAGGAAAGTAAAAACGCAGACCGTTGCCCGGGAAGCCGCGCCGGCGCCGTCTGAAATAGTTGAGACTGCGGCTGACATTATCACATCGGATAAAGATTCTATCTTATCATAACAAATTATTTAAGGAGGTTTTTATGGCTGCTAAGAAAAAAGAATTATTAGAACAGGAACTGATTGGAGCGGAGGACAACGGAACTGTTGAAAATGGGGCCGCGGAAAATGGGGTTACTGAAAACGCGGCTGCTGAAAAATGAGGCTGCTGAAAATGAGGCTGCTGAAAATGAGGCTGCTGAATCAGAAGGGGTCCCGAACAGTGCAGATGGTCCTGCCGCCGTGGCGGAGGAGCCGGGTCCGGGATTGGACGAAATTCTGGCTGACATGGAGTCCGGCGTGAGCGCCGATACATATTCCGATGAATTATCCGGCGAAATGGCTGCCGCGGAAAATACTGGTGTTAAAATCTCTGGAACCGGCGAGCCCGGTTCCCATATGCCGGACGCTGCTGCGACAGAAGAACCGTCCCCTGCCAGGAAAAAGGGCGGCAGGAAAAAAAAAGAGACCAAAAATACGGAAGCTGCCGAACGCCCCACCGTCACAGATGGCACGGTTGAAGCCGCTGAACGCATGGATGTGGACAGAGAAGAGGCGGAAACGCCTTCTCTGGAAATCACAAATGAAGGAACCGGAGATAGCGGGGACATAGCTGACTCAGCCCCGTCACCTGTGCCCCGGCGTGCTTCCCGCGGCCGCTCGGAGCAGAGGCACCTGTGCTGACCATTGAAGCGCGCAGCGAGGTGGAGACGGCAGAGGAGCGGGAGGACGTAATCTGGCATGAAATCCACAATGCGTACCGCACCCGCCGGATACTCATGGGACAGCTATGTGGAATTGAGCAGACGGATACGGGCAAGACCATCGCCATTGCGGATTATAAAGGGGTTCCGCATTGTAATCCCGATGAAGGAAATGATGATTAACGTGGGGCGCAGTCCCTCCGGTCAGGATTATACGGATTTAATGCTGCGCCAGAATAAGATTCTAAATAATATGCTGGGCGCTCACATTGATTTTGTGATAAAGGGGATTGATTCCAAGACCCGCAGCGTAGGTGCAAGCCGTAGGGAAGCCATGCTGAAAAAAGCGACAGATTTTCTATCTGAAACCGATCCGGCGGGTATGTACCGTATCTATGAGGGGCGTATCGTCCAGGCCCGTATCATTGCTGCTGTGGCTGAAAAGGTAATCCGTGTGGAAATCTTTTGGCGTGGAATGTTCGATTATGGCCCGGGATCTGGCATGGGACTGGGTTGGAGACGCCCATGAACGCTTCTCTGTGGGCGATGAGACGCTGGTTCGGATTCTTGGCGTAAGGCGGGACAGCCTGGAGGAAATCGGCGTAAAGGCTGATATCAAGAGTGTCACCCAGAATAATAACAACAACGAAAATCTGAAAAAGTGCCGCATTCAGAGTAAGTACGCGGGTAAGGTTACAGACGTTCGCAAAGGTGTGGTCTATGTCCGGCTCTCCAATGGAGTGAACGCGGTGGCCCACTCCTGCTACGACCAGCGTATGCCCGGAAAAAGGATGATGTGAGCTTCGCGGTCACGAGAATTGACGAGGAACGCGGCGTGGCGGCCGGTATTATTACCCGTATTATCCGTCGGAATCTCTGATTTTTCACGGTGGCAGGATATTGGCACAAATACGCACGATATCGGCACGGTTCTGCTATTTTACCGCAAAGCCGTATCTGATATAATGTGTACAGTTAGAAACTTTGCAAAACAGCCGCTCTCTGTCGGGGACGGCTGTTTTGCCGTAAAGGCGGTGGTTATTATCTTAATGAAGAAAATCCGCAGAGTGCTGCAAAGCGAGCGGGCGGAGGCCAATTATTTCAGTACCATGATATTCATTTTTATCGCGGTGCTGCTGCTGGCATTTATCATTGACCTGTTTTCTATCATTTCCACAAAACAGGAGCTGGATTACTGTGCGGACGAGATGGTGAAGCAGATACAGCTTTCCGGCGGAATCAACTTTGAAACCGACGAGATGTTTGACTTTCTCTGTTCCCGGATCGAAGGAGCGGAGGATATTACTTATTCCGTTGACTCGACCTATCACTCTCCCACCCCAGCGGGAATGCGTCATGGAATCCAACTGGGGACGCCCTTCTATATCACGATTGAAGGCAGAGCCAGACTGGGCGGCTTCTGGAACCTGCGTCTGATTCACATTAACGTAGTGGCAAGAGGGTCCGGGGTCAGTGAACATTATTGGAAATGAGGTGGCGCATGAAACGTATTGACCGGAAGTACAGGGGACGGGTCTGGAATGAGCGTGGGGAGATTGCCATTTACTCCTGCTTCTTTGTAGTCGGCATTGTAATGCTGATTTCTTTTCTGCTCTTGTATGCTTCTGTTCGTATTAACTGTATCAATATCCGCAATGGCGCCAAGATGGAGCTGAACAATTTGAGCGCCAGCATTTACGCGGATACTTACCGCTCCCAGAGGGAGACTAATTTCAGCGAATATTTAAGCACGCTTTATTCCAGCAGTTCTTACACGGAAATGCTGGAGGACACTGTGCGGGAGGGTTTGTCCTCTAAAATCCCCCTCTCCACCGACGATTACAGAGTCAAAAATATCACGCTGGATTTTCATGTGACCGGGGACCGGGTAAAAATATACATTCTATTGTGACGCAGAGTTTTATGTCAGAATGTTTGGACGCTCCTACCCGGTTGTCACCCAGGAATTGAACTGACAGGATACCACAACACAAAATTTTAATGGAATTTTGTTGAAAAATGTGCAGATATCCCGTAAAGTATACCTAAACAAAAAACGGAGGATAATGAATGAAGAAAATTTTTAAATCCAGAGGCTTCCTTGTCGCCTTTGCTGTCTGTGTGTATTGTTGCCATACTGGGGATTTGCTGGGCAGTGAACCGGGATACAAACAACCAGTTTACCGCCGCTGAACCGTCCCCTTCCACGGTTTCGCAGGAATGGACGGAACCATCTCCGGAGACAGAGCCAAAAACAGAGGAGACAAACCGGCGCCATGCCTGAAACTACCCCGGCAGCGGAAACCACCCTGAAGAAAAACAACAGCCGAATATCCCGGGTAGCGAGAAAACGGAAAAAGATGTGGCCGTAGAGTTTTCGCCAACAGAGAAGCCCGCCGAAACACCGCCCGCGCCGGAGGAAAGACTATTCTGGAAGATCCAGGACCGGAACACCCGGTCAACCCGGCTCCCGATGTGACAGCGCCGTCCGCCCAGCCGGAAAGCACGCCGGTTCCCGGCAGCACCGACGGAAATGGGGCGTATTACGATCCTGTATTTGGCTGGGTGACTCCGGCAGAGTGATTCAGTCCACAATCGACAGTGACGGTGACCCCAATAAAATGGTTGGAAACATGGGGGATTAAACCGTTACATTTATATATACTTGCCGTCACTTGCATGAGTGGCGGCTTTTTGATACCCAAAATCCAATAAAGGAGCGTGATATTATTTTGAAACGACTGCTTACCGTTCTCTGCTGCCTGGCTTTCATGCTTTTGCTGATTCCTACTGACGCCCTGGCTGCCGGTGAGGGGAATATCGACCAGGGAGGCGGGAAGATGGGGCAGGGAACCTCCCAGAATAAATGGTCCCCCGGAAACGACGGCGTCCGGATTACCGTGGTGGACGCCGACACAGGCAGCCCTGTAAGCGGTTCTGTTGATTTTTTCTAACAGACCGCAGCCTGCAACTATCTACTATTTCGGCACTGTCAATAAAATTGACTACCGGAACGGAACGCCGATTTCCATGGAGTCAACGGTTCTACCGGTGCAGCCAGCCCGCCCTATTCCATGCCGCCCATTGTAAACAGCAGAAGCCGTCCCACCTCGATTGAGATTATCAAGCGCTATTTTTGTTCGGAATATGCGTGTGCCAGATGGTTGCCGCCGCCACCGGCACAGACTATAGTAAGATGCTTTCCGGGGAGTACAAAAATCTTGCTGGAGCCAATCGCCTATGTGACCTTTAACGGTATGAGTTACTGTTTCACCGCGACGGAGGCGGCTCTGTACGACCAGCTTTCGGGCGGCGCGTTGAGACAGAGGCTCCCCACCGTCGCCTTTCAGAAACCTGCCGCTGGCAATGTTCCTGGAATATGACGATATTGGCTTTTCCGCGTGGACGGGACCAAAAACCGGAGTACAGTCCAACGCGGACATCATCAATTATCTGGGCCTTGGCCTTGTGTGGTTTGACGAGGGACCGGAGGAGCCGGAAAATCCCGATGGGGAAATAGAAGCCCCCGACGTGGAGTACCGGGTGGATACAGACGTAATCACCGCGGTCACCCTTCGGTCAGACCGGGGATTTAACGCCAGACAATCCCTGCGTCCGTAACATTTCAAATCATGGGAAGGACATACCGGATTCGGGATATTGTGATTCCGGCCGGGGACTCACAGGTGGTCTGGGTGAAATGGCGCACTCCCGGCACTGCGCAGACCGTACCCATCACCGTATCCGTCCGGCGCGCTTACACGGCCCAGGATACGTTTACTGCAAAAATAGTTGACCTGAATGAAAAAATACCGCCGGACCCATTGGCTACGGACACGAATCATGGCTATTCTATTCCGTCCCTTCCGGATAATCCACAGAAGAGACAGCAAACTGGGGCGTATGGAGCTGTTACTGGGTGCCGGTATGGGACTGGTGCGACCATGAAGACGGCGGGCATTGGGTTGACAACGGATATTGGGAATACGACTATACCGGGTATTCCGCGTCCATATCCGGCTCAATGTCCTTAATGCCGGACGATCTCGTTCCAACTGCTTCCGGCAAAACATGAAAAAGCGGATATGGGGTGAAAACCGATGTGAGGGCAACGTCTCCACCAGCGCCCCGTCAAGCCATATTACCCACCCGCAGACCGCCCTGTCCGTTTTTCCGGAATTTGACTGGAACCTACCTTCGCCTGCTTCAACGGATCTCCGGAGGGCGGAGCGCTAAATTCATATTCCGTCCCAATGAGTTCTCAACCTATAAACCGTTCCGTGCATTTTACACCGCTGTGGTTTCCGGACCATACGCAGTATGAGGTGTACACCCAGGTATGGGATACATGGACGCCGGACGGTATGCTGTCAATCAATTTAA
>VOFI01003374.1_pt1 | contig 15776 bp, 24 predicted proteins | sample 5384131 | NCBI WGS metagenome assembly VOFI01 (sample SAMN12384728, study PRJNA508395) | human gut metagenome | isolation source: healthy gut H | host: Homo sapiens
TTATTTAAGAAATCAAAAAATATTACATAAGATATCACCAACAAATGAACCTAAAGGACCAATTATAGCAAATGCCAATGGTGTCATAATCAAGAATACAATTAAAGGAACTAAGAATACTTTAACTGCATTAGGGCTAATTTTCTTTGCAAACTTTTCCACATAAGATTGAGCCCAAACGATTAGAATTGCTGGCACTACACTACTTCCATACGATACTAGTTTAATTGGTAAACCAATAAATTTAAAAGCTTCTCCAGCGGATACAATTCCTGCATATGTTGGGTGAATCAACATAGCTCCTAAAACTGCAGCAATAAATGTATTACATCCAAATCTTTTAGCACTAGATACAGCCAAGAAAATAGGTAAGAAATAGAATGCTGAATCAGCTACCATCGCTAATAAAACATAAGTTTGTGAAGTAGCTTCTACTACATGAAATGCTGTCAATAAAGCTAATACAGCTTTGATCATACCTGCACCACAAATAGCAGGAATTACTGGTTGGAAAATCGCTGTAATTGCACCTAATACACGATTTACTAAAGATACATTTTCCTCACTATTCGCATTTACAGTTTCAGAAAAAACTACCCATTTTTTGATTTCATCGCATACATGAGATACATCTGATCCAATAACTACTTGGAATTGGCCATTTTATTGACAACGCCTTGTACACCTTTTACTTTTTTCTAAAGATTCTACATCCACCTTTGACACGTTTTTTTAATGTAAATCTTAAACGAGTCATACAATTTGTAACGGATTCTATATTTTCTGTTCCACCAATATTTTTTACAACTTCATTGGCTATAGTTTCATACTTATTCATAATTTCCTCCTGTTTTTTTGATAAATTTTAAGATTGGTACCATAATCTTTCAATTTCTAATATATGTAGACTGATTACACAGTTACTACCAAAAATAAAAACCTGAGCATATGAATTCGTGGATTGGGTACCTAAGGTTAATGGTCCGTCGAGCAGGTTTTGTAAATCTCATATCGTGGATCAATAGCTTTTTCGTACAGTCCTCCTCGCGATTTGATTCGTGTACCACTATTGCCTTAAGAGGTGAATCGTAAATAATCAGACCTGTTTCATTATTTACGAAGTTCCTCTATATCATCAATCCTTTGTCTTTCTAAAAGTCTTTCTTCACATCTCCTTTCACTTATTTTTTATTTTAATGGATGTTTCCTGTTTCCATTCCCCAAATAAAACATGCTAACTCTCTAGCTACAGCGACTATTGCCTTATTTCTAGGCACATTTCGTTCAATCAATTTTTGGTATTTCTTCTTCAAACGTTCTGTTGCCTTATCCGCATATGCAATAATATTTACATCCATTCCTTTTTGACGACTTTTTAACCCTTGTGATTTTTTCGCATATACGTTTCCTTTCACCAAAGATTGTGCACATTCTACCAGTGTTTTTCTAATCACTGTATTTCCTTGCTTTGTAATACCAATTCGGTTGTTTTTATCGCCACTAGAATGTTCTCCTGTTGTAAGTCCAGTATAGGATGCATATGCTTTTGCGCTTGGAAAACGTTCAAAATCAGCTGTTTCTACCTGTATAGTCATGGCTGCAAATGTTTCTATACCCTTAAAACATCTTAATTTAGATACCTTTTCATGGTATCTTTCACTTTGATACATCTCATCAATACGATTCATGAATCGATTGATTTTATCGTTTAAATTTTCCATTTCTGCAATATATTCATTTAAGGTTTCTCTTTGAATTTCTGACATTTCCAATTCTCTGATCCAATTCATATAGCGAATTGTCCATTTTGATTTACCATCATATTGATAGCCATGACGCAATACAAATGCGCAGATTTCCTGCTTAACTCTTTTTAATTCCTTTTTGAAATCATGAATCATACGGATGTATTCTTTTATTTCAACATCTTCTTCATCTGGAACATATACAGATTTATATGATCCACTAGCCAAGTTCTTTGCAATATTCAAAGCATCCATTCTGTCATTCTTTACCATCTTATTTTTTGCAGAAACCTGCATAGTTGTAGGAGCCAAAATTATACAATCCACTCCTCTTGCAGTTAACGACTTATAAAGAGAATATCCAAGACAACCTGCTTCATAACCACATTTGATTTCTACATCGTTTTCATAACGACTTTTAAGTGTTTCAATAAACTTAATTACTAGTTTTACATCAGAAGCAAATGTAGATTCTGAAACGATTTCTCCTGTATAACCATCATAATCTCCACTTTTCATTTTTTTTTATCAAAACAAAAATCAATGACTCATCAATCCTCCACCCGATTCCCTTACCCACAATGACTTCTTCATCATTGTCATCTAATGCTAAAAGGGCATTGTTATTAAATGCTTTTTTTAATCTCATTCTCTCACCTGCTTACCAATATATAAAAACACCTTAATCATATCAAAAAACAAACATCCAAAAAATATTTATTTATTAATATCATCAAGGTGTTGCCTGCCAACCAGTTACAATCCTCACTGAATGCGTTTACATGTTAACACGATGTTTTTTGTTGTGTCAATTAAAAAATACAATAATTTTGCATACAATATATTTGACATATTTTGCTTACTTGTTTACAATTGAACTGTTCACAAGTGAACATTAGGAGGGCATATGTTGACTATAGAAGAATTTTTACGTTTATCCAATCGATTGCGTGAATATTACGGCAAACAAATCAAAGATCGATTTTCAGAATACACGTTTTCCCCAAATGAAATTTCGATTCTGATTTTACTACAAAACAACACATCCATTACAACAAGCACACAGCTTCGTGTTGTACTCGGTGTTTCAAAAGCTTTGGTTTCTCGAAGTATAACAAGTTTGGAACAAAAGGGATTGATCACATTGAAGAAAGTTTCAGAAAACAGAAGGATTTCTTATATTGAATTAACGGAAGAAGCGATTCCTATATTAGCAAAAATCTCTATTGAGATTGATAAAATCAATCAAGTTTTATTCAAGGATATTCCTATAAAAGATATTCAATGTATGATTGATACAATGAATAAAATGAATGAAAAAAATAGAAGGAGCAAAATAAAATGAAATTCACAACAGCGTCCGAAGTAGATTTAGGACATGAAAAAGTTGGTAAGTTACTCTTTATGTTGGCGGTTCCTGCCATCTTAAGTCAAATTGTTAACTTACTCTATAATGTAGTTGACCGCATGTACATTGGTCACATTCAAGATGTAGGGGCCATCGCCCTAACAGGCGTAGGCGTTTGTTTACCAATTATTATGATTGTATCCGCCTTTGCATGTTTAGTCGGTATGGGAGGTGCACCAAGAGCTAGTATATATATGGGTAAGCAAGATAATCCTACTGCCGAAAAAATCATGGGTAACTGTTTTATCGCATTGATTATAATTTCATTAACTCTAACTGTATGTTTATTAGCTTTTCAAACACCATTACTACAATTATTCCAGGCAAGTTCAAAAACAATTGTATATGCCAAACAATATATGGGTATTTATGCCTTAGGAACCATTTTTGTCCAAATGACACTCGGAATGAATGCCTTTATTTCTTGTCAGGGATTCTCTAAAACAAGTATGATGACCGTTTTAATTGGGGCTATCTTAAACATTATTTTAGACCCTATCTTTATCTTTGGATTCAATATGGGCGTAAAAGGGCTGCACTAGCTACCATTATTTCGCAAGCTATCAGTGCAATCTGGGTCATTCATTTCTTGAGTGGTAAACAGACGGTTCTTAAGTTAAAAAAAGAAAATTTTAAAATCGTGCCAAGCCTATTATTTCCTAGTTTAGCTTTAGGTATTGCACCTTTTGTGATGCAGTCAACAGAAAGCTTGATTTCTTTATGTTTCAATATGCAACTATCTAAATTTAGTGGGGACGTTGCGATTGGAAGTATGACCATTCTAACGAGTGTTATGCAGTTTGCAATGATGCCAATACAAGGATTAACGCAAGGTGGACAACCCATCATCAGTTACAACTTTGGTGCTAAAAATGCTCAGCGCGTTAAAAAAGGCTTTTTACTTCAAACCCTATGTTGTTTCACATACGCAAGTATCATCTGGATTCTAGTGGAATTATTCCCTCAAGTATTTATTTCTATTTTCACAAACGATTCAGACTTGATGACAATGGCAACCTGGGCCATTCGTATCTATATGGCATGCGTATTATTGATGGGACTTCAGATTTCTTGCCAGCAAACCTTCATTGCGTTTGGAAATGCCAAGATTTCCGTTTTCTTAGCTATCTTTAGAAAGATCATTGTCTTAATTCCATTGATTTTTATCTTACCAAACATCTTATCCGATCATATCTTTGCGGTATTTGTTGCAGAACCAATCGCAGACTTTATTGCGGTAAGCACAACAGTAACATTGTTTTTTAAAAACTTTAAAAGACATTAGCACAAATGAGTTATGAAAAGTCATAACTCATTTTTTAGTATATTCAATAATTCTTCTTTCGTATTCTTTTCCGGATGATAAAAGCGTATTTTAAACACATATTCAAAGCTTCTTGAATCTGTTTTCCTCTTAAATTTGTAGCTTCTATAATATCTTTTCCATTCAACGCAAGTTGAGATATACTCATACAACGATTTCTATTTTGGATGTAATACGCATAGAAAAGTTCTACATCTTTAGCTGATTTTTGCCCTAATTCAGAATGGGCCATCGCATCACAATAGCGAATTTGAAGCAAGTTCAACAAGTGTTCTTCATCCAAATGATATGTAACACGATACTTATAAATACAATCTAAATCACAGGTAAATTTATCGTCATGATGTAAGACATAGAATGGAATCCACTTTCTTTTGTTCATTTGTAAGTTTAAAACGTCGACAAAGCTCTTTAGACAATTCACTTCCTACCTTCGCATGATGCTTAAAATGATCCTTTCCATTCGAATCGGTTGTCTTTACTTGTATTTTGCCTAGGTCGTGGAGTAATAACGCAAAGGCCAAAGTTTCATCATATGGTTTTAAATAGCACATCGCATCTAAAGTATGATGCAAGACATCGGTATAGTGATAGATTGAGTTTTGACTACACCTCAATGCCAAATCCAACTCATTAAATACAGGTTTTAAAAGAAGTGTCATATCTGCCAATACTTGTGGATTTGTTTCCATGATTTCTTTTAATTCATATACGATTCTTTCTATAGATACATATTGAATCAAAGATGCATTTGTATCGATGGATTTTTTTACTGTTTCATCCATCGAAAAGCCTAGTTTTGCACAAAAACGATAGGCACGCAACATTCTTAGAGCATCTTCATTAAATCTTCGATCTGGATTACCCACACATCGAATGACTTTAGCTTTAAGATCGAATTGTCCTTTATAGGGATCAATCAAGCCCCGACTTGGATGATAAGCCATCGCATTCACAGTAAAATCACGTCTTGATAAATCTTCTTCAATTGTTGAAACATATTTCACACTGTCCGGATGACGATGATCCTTGTATTCACTCTCTAAACGAAAGGTTGTAATTTCAACGGGTGAATTCGATAAAACCGTTACCGTTCCATGTTTGAGTCCTGTTCCCACACTTCGATCAAATAAATTTAGTATTACTTCGGGTTTGGCACTTGTGCAAATATCATAATCATGAATTGAGCGATCTAGTAAATCATCACGTACACATCCTCCTACCACATACGCTTCATATCCAATACCATTTATTTTTTGAATGATTTCTAATATATATTCAGGTAATTTCATACTTCTATTATATAAGAAAAAGGTGCTGAATTGCACCTTAATTACTTTTGTAATCTTTACATATGTTGGAATTGTATCCGCCATAATTTTCTTGGCAAGTTCCATACTGCCAAACATGAATTCAAAACCTTTTCCATAACTTACAGGCGTACAGAAGTTTCCTAAATCTTGAATTGTTTGTTTATCATCATTGATCATATCTACAACTAAGAACCAGTGGCTAGGCTGATCCTTCACAATTCTTTCTTTCAAATAAATAGAAAGAATGTCTGGGTGAGAGTCACCAAATTCACAGATAGCTCTTTGAAGTTCTGTTACACTTGAAATAGGATCGCGAAGCTTTAAACTATCACCTTTATGAATTGGATTTTCACTCACTTGTGAACCGCGATTTTTATCAAGTTCAACCAATAAGTTGCAGTCTAATAAAACATTCGCTCCAAATGGATCGATCACAATACCATGAATCTGATTTAATGCCATCTTCACAAATGGCATATATTGATTATATGTCATAACCAAGGAATGGATTTCACTATCTTGATCCCATTTTTTCAATTGATCCATACTTGAGAAGACAGGAAAAAAACTATCTCCCTTATCATTTTGAATCAAAGACAATTGGAATTGTGTATTTGGTTCAAAGACTAAGACGCCCTTTTCATTGCGAGAAGGATCTTTATCCCATTGTGCTGGAATCAGAAAATTAGTCGAAATAAACGCATCCAACAAGTTTCTAAACGCTGAATCTGTTTTTTCTCTATTAAATACAATTAATGTTTCTTGTAGTTTTTCATTTTTAAATTCATTTACCATAATTATTCCCCTGAAATTGTACACTTTTCAAATGCGATACTTGGACTTACAACCTGGTGATAACTCCAATCTAAATCGTTACCCACACTAATTACGTGTTTCATCATATTTAAGAAATTATTTGCGACGGTAACCAAAGTAACATTCTTATCTCTTTTACCATCCTTTACCCAGAAGCCTGAACATTGTAGTGAGAGTTTGTAGAAACAAAATCAAGTCCAGCATGAAGACCTGCTAAATTCTGTACGACAAAGCCATCCTTAATTTTTGTACATAAATCCTCAAAGCTATCATTTCCAGGTACGATGTAACAATTCATTGGCTGTACACTTACGCTAGATGCATAGCCCGATTTAAAGCCATTTCCTGTACTATTTGTATGCATTCGATTGGCACTTCTTGTGTCATGAAGCATCATAACATATTTTCCGTGATCCACCAAAGTTTTTGAAGAAGTTGGACACCCCTCATCATCAAAATTGGCAATACTTAAACAATCCGTATTCTTTGGATTATCAATAATTGTGATTTGTTCAGAGAAAATTTGTTCATTAAACTTATCTTTTTAAAGGTGAAATTCCCTTATACATTAATTCCCCATTAAATAAACCAGTAAAGGCGGCAAATAAAGATGTCATCGCATCCCTTTCAAAGATGACTGGACATGTACAGCTTGGAATTGGTGTGGCCTTTAATTTATTTAAAGCCTTATCGCAAACACGAGAAACGAATGAATCTAAATCATATTGTTCAAAGTCATATACAACTTCAACTAAACTAGCATCCTTGACTTCTTCCTCTTCTTTAACGACAACACTGGCAACAATGTACTGCATTTCATCTGCATCTTGTACATCCATGCCTAAGCTATTCACAATACTGCGACTTCCACTGCCTTGGCTATATCCTAAATATCCAACTTGAATGACACGTGGATCATAGGCTAGAATCTTAGCTTCTAAGCTTTGAAGAATATTCTTCACATATTCTGTACTAGCCATATTCCAAGTCACATCTTTTTTACGTACTCAATTGGTTCTGGTTTTCTTAATGAATCGGTTTCTTCATTTGAAATAATATGTGCTTGTGCAATCAGTGACTTTAAAACAGTTTCACACATAGAATCATCTATTTCTTCCAATGCCATATTGGCTATTTTTCCATCTACAATTCCACGAATACTTGTACCTGTCACTTTACTGGATACTAAAGTGTCCATTTGTCCTTGAAACCAAGTCATCTCTTTTTTCAACCGTTGTAGATTGATAGATTTCAAATTCCTGAATACCTAGGCCAAGTGCTTTTTCAATCCATACTTGTTTATTCATTGGCCGTACCTCCTACTGTAATTTGTGAAACACGAATGGCTGGCTGACCTACATCGGTAGGAATTGAACCAGAACTAGAGCCACACATACCTTGTCCACGCTCTAAGTTTTTACCAACGCGATCAATATTAAATAGGATATCCGCACCATTACCAATCAAAGAAGCCCCTTTTACTGGATACGAAATCTTGCCATCTTCAATTAAATAACCTTCTAATACGGCAAAGTTAAATTCTCCGGTTTGTGGATTTACACTTCCACCACCCATTTTCTTCGCATATAGTCCTCGCTTAATTCCTTCAAACATTTGGTCAAAATCATCATTTCCAGCCGCAATATATGTATTTGTCATACGTGAAGTTGGTTCAAATTTATAAGACTGACGACGCGAACTTGAAGTCGATTCAAGACCCATCCTTCGACCATTCAAGCTGTCTATCATATAACTCTTTAAAATACCATTCTCAATTAATACACGTTTTTGTTGGGGATTACCCTCATCATCGACGTTTTGTGAGCCCCACGCATTTGGAATTGTGCCATCATCAATAGCTGTAACTTTATCACTTGCGACTTTTTGACCTAATTTATTACAGAATACACTCTGATTTTTACTGACTGAACTTGCCTCTAGAGCATGTCCACAAGCTTCATGGAAAATAACACCGCCAAAGCCATTATCAATAATGACCGGCATTTTTCCCGATGGACAATCTTTTCGCCTCTAATAATACTAATGCAATACGACTTGCTTCTTGTCCAATAGATTCTGGTGTTCTTTCTTCAAAGAATTCTAAGCCTTTACTTGCACCTGGTGCTTCATAACCAGATTGCAAGTTTTGACCATCTTGGGCAAAAAGAGGATACAGACATACGACAACGAATTCTTGTATCATGTACGAGTCTTCCTTCACTATTTGAAATCTGTACATTTTGACATACACTTGCCAACCCTACAGATACTTTTTGAATTTGATCTGAATATGCCTTTGCCGCATCACTTGCACGTACCATTAAGGCAACTTTCGTTTCTAATGAAGCTTTGACAGGATTTTCCTTGATTGGATGAAGATTTTCATGAGTTTCTTCAACCAAAGAGATCGATACAAATTTAGATTCTATGCCAAAACCTCCACGCAAATCATCCACTAAGGCATTTAAAGATTCTTCACTTGTTTCATTTGTGTATCCATATACAGATTGCACACCTTTATATAGACGAATTCCAATACCAGCACGAATCAATACATTTGTATCTTCTAATTTTCCATTCAACATGGATAAAGATTCGGTTGTACCTTCTTCTTCAAAGATTTCGGCAAAATCACAAGAAGAAGCCATACAACGTTCTAATAATTTTTCTAATTGTGCCTTCTTTAACATATTTATCCCTCGATGCAATCTACAAATCGTTTTGTGATTAATTGAGGACGAGTAATAATAGATCCTACTACAACACTAAAGCATCCAAGTTCTAATACACGGCGTGCTTTTTCTGGTGTATCAATATTTCCTTCGGCAATCATTGGTACGTTTGATTGTTCTAAATATTTACGCATTAACTCAAAATCATTTGTTTCAACTTTATCGCCCTTACTTTCTTCTGTATATCCAACTAATGTTGTTCCTACAAAATCAAAGCCTAATTGGGCTGCATGAAGACACTCTTCTAATGTAGAGCAATCTGCCATTAATTTTTGTTCTGGATACTTAGCACGAATATCAGCATACAATTCATCTAAAGTTCTTCCATCTGGACGAACGCGACAAGTTGCATCTAAGGCAACGATTTCTGGATGTGCCCCTTCAATCAATTCATCGATTTCTTTCATTGTAGGTGTAATAAATACTGGGCAGTCTCCATATACTCTTTTAATAATTCCAATAACTGGTAAATCAACTTCTTTTTGAATTTCATTAATATCCTCTACAGTATTAGCACGAATACCTTTAGCGCCTCCCCATTTAGCCGCTCTAGCCATACGTCCCATAATAAAAGATGAATGTAAAGGTTCATCTGGAAGTGCCTGACAAGATACGATTAAGTGTCCTTTTACTGATTCAATGTTACTCATGATTTAAATCTCCTTCTTCTTATTTAATATATAGGTAATTATACTACGTATATAAGTGTAAAAACACGAAATTAAAAAAAATTAAAAAAATTTTAAAAAAAGTGCTTGCAATCATTTTAAAGTGATGGTATATTTAATGGGCACTGAGCGAGACACAAAAGCTCAGTTGAAATAAATGCGCCCATAGCTCAACTGGATAGAGCGTTTGACTACGGATCAAAAGGTTGTGGGTTCGATTCCTGCTGGGCGCGCCATTTATTTTTTTCTAAAAATATCGGGATGTAGCACAGCTTGGTAGTGCACTTGATTTGGGATCAAGGGGTCGCAGGTTCAAATCCTGTCATCCCGACCATTATTTTATTTAATTCGGCTGGGTAGCTTAGTTGGCTAGAGCATCCGGTTCATACCCGGAAGGTCGTGAGTTCGAGTCTCACTCCAGCCACCAACGAGTTTAACTTGGACCCTTAGCTCAGTTGGTCAGAGCATCCGGCTCATAACCGGCGGGTCGTAGGTTCGAGTCCTACAGGGTCCACCAATTATACATATGCAGAAGTACCCAAGTGGTTGAAGGGTCCGGTCTTGAAAACCGGTAGGTCGTGCAAGCGGCGCCTGGGTTCGAATCCCAGCTTCTGCGCCATCTTAATTAATTCACATCGCGGGGTAGAGCAGTCTGGTAGCTCGTCGGGCTCATAACCCGGAGGTCGTTGGTTCAAATCCTTCCCCCGCAACCATGTGGTCTCCGACTGAGACCACCATTTGAATTAAATGGAGGAACTTACATGAAATACATTCAATTTACTAAGAAGGAAAATGAGATCATGGATGTCTTATGGAAGCATGATGTTGCAATGTCTGCAAACGATATTAAATTAGCTTCCAAAGATTTGAGTATCAATACGATTCAGCAAACGCTACAAAAAAATTATTAGAGATAAAATATATCAAGGTTGCAGGAATCGGACAGAACAAGAAGGCAATCACAAGATTATATAGACCAGTTATATCCGAAGCAGAATATGTGAATTCATTTATTGGCGAAGATACACGAGCAAAAATTTCAGCTTATTTTGTTGAGCACACAGATGATTTACAGATGATTGAACAATTAAAGAATTTGATTCAAGAAAAAGAGAAAGAGTTAAAATAATGCGATTTTCTGCATCATCTCTTTTCATTACTTTGTGTATCAGTTTTTGTTGATTCTTCTGTTAGACATTTTACTTTCATATAAAAAAAGTTATAAATTATTTCGACAGATTTTATAACAGTACTAATCGTTGTTGTCGTAGTAAGAATGTTTGTGCCACTTGAATTCAAATTTACTAAAAACCATTATAGTACCCACAATCATGAATCCAATCATTGTACTGTTGCAATATAAAAATTTATGCAAATGTGCAAGTATATCAATTTTATTATTAGTTTGGGTATTAGGTATTATATGGAACCTGATTAAATGGATTCGCGCAATTCAAATTACCAAAGACATGTACAAACGTATTGAAAATCATTCAGAACATTATCATATAAGCAATTTTATTGATAACTATCAAGAAGAAAATTATGTAGTATTAAAAACGAACTATGTTTCTTCCCCTATGGTCATGGGCTTTAATAAAACTATATTGATACCAGACGTATGCCTTTCACAAGAAAATTTAAAAAATGTATTACTTCACGAAACATGGCATATTAAAAATCATGATGTGTGCAATAAACAAATTATCAATCTGTTAGTTATCATGTATTGGTGGTTTACAACGAATCCATTTTCTAAAGAGGAAGTAATGAAATATATGCATACGCTTATAGAAATCCAAAAAAACATTCAAGGTAGAAATGAATTTAATGGACAATCTACACATTTTATGATTCAAGATAATGCAAATGTATTAGAATATCGTATAAATTATTTAGTGGATGGAATGTATCAAAAAAAACGAGCAAAATTCTAATGATTGTCGTATTAGCTCTTCCATTACTTACAAACAGCATTATTTTGGAGTCTGCATTTGATCCTCCAAACAACGAGGATTTTATGATCAATCAGATATAGACAAGGGATATATTATTAAACATAAAGACGGAACATATGAATTAGTATTAGGCAAAACACGTTTCAAAAATATCAAATCCAAACGATGATTGTTTTAAAGCTGTTCCAATTACGTACAATTCTTTTACTGGGATTTGAGAAACTATCACTAACATAATTAATAACATTTTTTTTAAATTTTTGGTCATAGGCTTTACTGTTTCTTGACATTGTACCATATGCACAAGAATCTACAATATCTAGGATAGTCATGTTCAATATCTCATTCTATTTTTAATGTGATTGGTTCCTTATCAAATCAAATTCGAGATGTTTTACCTGTCCTATAAATATACTAGCATCAAGCACTACCAAAGTGGTAATGCTCTGTACTGATTTTTAGGCACCTAATTATTTTCAGTTAAGTAACACTGTAGATTTAACTCATAATAAAGTCATCCAGACATTGTCTGAAAGAACCCATGATGCTTTTGAAAACGAATCGTTATTCTTCTAAGCCATCTGCAAAGATCAATAACTTGAATACCTTTGATAATCATATGTTTCATGACATGTTCTTGTAATAATCAACTTAGGGTATGCATCTTTTATCGCAAGTAATGGTGTGTATTCTTTTTCAAATGTTTTTTTTCATCCGAAATATTATCACTTACTTGAATATATATTTGTGTATCACGTTTCTTGGCAACAAAGTCGATTTCTTTTTTATACAGTTTGCCAACATATACTTCATTTTTATAACCTCTTCTACGTAGCTCTAAATAAACAATATTTTCGTAAACTCTTCCAAAGTCCATAGTTTCGTGTACCATTGACTGCATAACGAAATGATGTATCACAAAGCTAATACTTACTATTGTTGATTAGGTATTTTTTCCTTTCAAATCATATCGTTTTGCTTCATAAAATAGAAATGCATTTTCTAAATAACCAATGTATTTTGACACCGTCTTTCTGGTTATTTCATACTTTGGATTATTCTTTAAAGTCTCACAGATATTATTTGGAGAAAGAAAATTACCAATGTTATCCATCATAAATTCAGATATGTTGGTGAACTCTAGATTTATTTCTTATCTTATACTTTTCAACTAAATCTCGAATGATAATGGTTGAATAAACATCTCGTACATAGTCATATTGTCGATTTTCCGTTTTATAGACATAAGCACCTGGCATTCCCTCCAGTTTTGACGTATTGATCAAATGCATCGTCATATCCATCTGTAATTTCATAATAAGTTAGATATTCCACGAAAGAAAATGGATATACCTTTATTTCCATCGTTCTTCCGGTAAAAAGTGTTGCCAAATCTGAGCTGAGTAAAAAACGCATTTGAACCGGTAATGTAAATATCATAGATTCTTTTGCATAAATGCTATTAATTGCAAAAGTTCAAATTGAGGACACATCTTAATCTCCTCATCAATTAACAGTACATTTGTCATTTTTCTTTGTATTGATTCATAATATACTTATGCAATGCATGATACTCCAACAAATGATCAATTCCAACTCTTGAAGATTAATCATCACAATATTGATTTGTTCATTTAATGATTTTAAATATGTGATAAATTCCTGAAGTAATACTGATTCCCCACTACAACGAATTCCAGTAATAACCTTTATATCGGGTGTACCATATAATTCAATCAACTCATCTAAATATTTTTCTAACAATAAGTTGCATAACGTTCTCTCCTATTCCCACTTTTTAAAAATTATTAAATTTTCGGTAATAGAATGATTCTTTTAATTTCTAATTGTGTGATCATTATGTTGCTCACTTGATTTAAAGAAAAGCACTAGCTGAAGTGCTAATGCTTTTATTGAAACTCAGGTAAACCTAAACTGTTAATTGCTTTTTATAATGATAGACCAGGTTGTTTTATCACAAATATCTAAATCATCATAGTTTTCATTCCATTCTTTAATGTAGGATATATATTATGGATAAACTTCTTTATATTCCTTTTCAGTTAAATCAATACTTGTTTTGCATTCTAAAGTACCAATAGAATCTGAATAAGAATCAACAAACCGATCTTTAATCTTTTTACAACAATCTTTTGATATCCTTCATAAAAACCACCCATTTCAGATTCAACTGAAGCAGTAGAAGTTTCATCAATAGATAAAAATGAATAACAAACATCTTTTATGACAATGAAAACAATATCGACTTGAAGGTGGCATCGTTTTACCACGTACCAAATAAATTTTTATGATCATCTATATCTTTTGAAGTTGAGTAGTCATTATTGGAATTCTATAAACAATTTTTTTGCCGTTTCATGACCACAATGAGAACAGCAAATTCTTGTCAATGCTATCACTTCTTTCTTTTTCAATAAACTTAAATTTGTCAGTCCAAAATCAGGACACCAGCGCAACTGGACATTTTCGTAAATAAAAGACCTGGAAAATCTTTTCTCAGTTCTTCAACGACAAAGTAGATTTCATCATTATCCCATGTGTCTCCCTGCCTTCAATTTACACTGTTCTAAATCCTTTCGTAAGTTTCAAAGGCAACATCACCGATTATAATCTTGCCGTTTTTCTTTAAGTGATTACGCAATTCTAGAAAGAAATCTTTCTTCTGATCATCCGTCAAATGATGCAAAAGAGTATGTCGCAACAATATAATCATAACGAAAATTTTGCAATGGTTCGACAAGCTCTTTTGAAAAGTCCCCTGATATAAATGTGCATTGGGCATTTTCTCAGATGCCAACTCAATCATCCTAGATGAAAAGTCCTGTCCATATATGGAGCACCCTTGCTCATATAGCTTTTGTTGTTAATGTACCTGTCCCGAACCCAATATCCAAAACAATGGCATTTTCAGTTTTCATTATAGTCTGAAAAATGAATCCAAGTACCTTTTTGTAACCAGCAAAAGGATATGTGTTTTTCTCATCAGAAATGCCGACAGTTTTGTCGTAACCATCTGCCCAAAGGTCGAATGCTTTATTGTTTAACATACTTATTTCCTCCACAAAATTAAAAGGCGATTGCTCGCCTTTTAAGATGTTTAGCAGTTTTCTCTGCACTAGAACAAGTTTTAGGTCTTTGTTCCGATCAATGGCATGGGTTTATAGTCTCCATACCGACTCTTCCTTCATAATATATCATTTTAACTAACAATCTACAAATTAAAAATCAAGTCAATTCCTGTACCCCCACATATATGCCTTAGATAAGACCTGTTTATTAGCAGAATATTTGCATCAGCTAATACTTGGGGAATACCTTCGTGTCACCACCATTATGAAAAAATATGGCTACCATCGTTCAAGCATTCGAGAATGATAAACAATATGAAATTGAATTGATTTCTACATATATAATACCGTACTTTAGACTGGTTGTCTACGGTGTTTTGACTACTGATAATGTAAATTTTTTATGCCAACATTTTTCCTTCTAAATAGGAACATCGCAAGTAATCCGGATTCGTATAATATACATTAGAATTAAAATCAGAAATTTCATCCGTAATAAATGATGCAAAAAATATCATCTTTCTGTTTGTCCGTCATGAATAGATTCACGCTTTTCAAATGTAACTCCCATGATATATTACTTGTAGTGACATCCAAAACATTAGTAAAGTTATATTTTTCAGGCATTTACCTGATCTAAACATACTCTCCTGCAATATCAACATATTCCAACATATTATGAACAATATCACCTGTATTGAGAATTTCTATTTCAAAATCTTC
>VOFI01002917.1_pt1 | contig 15773 bp, 30 predicted proteins | sample 5384131 | NCBI WGS metagenome assembly VOFI01 (sample SAMN12384728, study PRJNA508395) | human gut metagenome | isolation source: healthy gut H | host: Homo sapiens
AAGTACTGATTACTAGGTTTCACGGAGAAGAAATTTGCGCTTCTGATAGTCGTCTGTTTTAGATTGAAATTAAAAGGGAGAGAAGGAAATCATAATGCAGGCACTCATTTTAGCGGATCGAGAGATAATAGGACTGACTGGATTGGGAAATAGCAATGAACCATGGATGGTTGAAATCGATGGAGTTCCAATAATAGAAAGAATGTTGACTCAGCTAGATAATAGTATTGTTTCAAGAATAATTCTCATTACTAGGGATAATAAAGAAAGTCTAATTGAATTCACCGAGAGATTAAACTTAAAGACTGAACTTGTGTTTTTAGAAAATAAGTTTTCGGAACTTTCTCCTACGTATTCGCTCCATTGGATATTCACTTTCCGATTCATCCGCCGCTAAAACATTTGATACGTCCCCATAATGATAATCTGTAATTGACACGTCCTCATTTGCCAATGGCCCCTGAAGCATCGGATTTGGGACTGGGTGATGCTTCTTTCGATATACAGGGCATTACCGACGCTGATGCCGGCTCAGCACCGTTAACAGATTTGTCCCTGGCCTGGCGCACCGCATTAAATCCCCTTATTGTTTGAGGAGGTGATTATTAAATTTATATTCTTTCTTCTAATGACAGGACGGATTAAAAGTCAGAGCTTCCTGGTCCTGATTCTTTGAGGCCAGCCCAGCACTTCTATTTAAGTTCATGGGAGGACCTGTTAAAACTCCTCCACAAATCAGCCCCAGAAAATGCCCAAAATTCAGTCATCCGCCGCTAAAAACATAATAATATTCGTAATATACAAAATAAACGGCCCGTCATAAAGTTTTTTTTCCCCAACTTCTATTAAGTTCTGATGTTTTACAATAGAGCCCAAAATGCGGCAACACCAATAATAGCCATAAGGCCAACCAGTTTTTTCCACATATGTTTTCTACTTAATCTCGATATTCCTTCCGGTTGTCCACAATTTCTTCCCCTCTATCTTACAATAAATAACAATATCCAGCAAGCTGAATCTCCCTTTTTCCATAATTATTCCAATATATTTTCAGATGTCGGAATCATTCCTGTCTACTGAAATAATTTTCCGGCCGTATATTTTTTCTTGTTCGGGGGAGAATACTAAGCAAAACGGAAAATCCGTATACAGGAAAGGATGGTAGAATATGCGAGAAAACTATAAATGTAATCGCTCTCACCATAAGCTATTATCGGTGGGAATCAACTGGGGCTTATCGGGTTCTTTAACTTTAACCTCGTTTCCCTATCTCTTTGGTTCCGCTTCCATGCTGTCCAAAGTCTATGCTCTGGTAGGAATCTGCGGTTTATATCTTATCGGCTTCTACGGCCCTGTGACACAGGAAACGATTAACCTGCTCCGCGCACGGTCACCGCCTTTAATGAAAAACCACCCGGCAAAACACTGCGCCGTGCGGGCTGCCGATGAAAACAGGCACAGTTCAAAAGCAGGGGGCTGTGACCGGTACCGGTCACAAGCCTCTGTCCTTCTCTAATGAACTCTGTCCTTCACAAAACGCGCTTTTTATTACTTTACTCGAAATGCTCAAACAGTACCTTCTCAGCCTCTGCACACCAGAGTCCTTTGCATGCCTTTACAGCACTCATCCAGAAACTTCTTAAACAGCGACTCCTCTATGAAGCACACTTCAGGCATATCGAACTGGGTATAAAGTCAGTTTTTGCCTCCCCGGAATAGACGGCAGATTCTTCGTCGCCTCTGCTCGATTCCGCCCACATGAAGTTACCATAACAGCCGGTTCGATTTGCTCCCCTGGCCGAAAGCTCATTGGCCTCCGATCAGGGTCATCCGTATTTCCCCTGTTGTTCCCATGACCTTGCGTGCTTGTGTAGTGACAGTTATAGGGTTGATTTCCGCCTTAAACTGGCTGTCGGTTCCGGCCCTGCAAAGAAGTTCATGCAGCCGTCAAATGCCCAGCTTATCCCCATCTCCAACCTGCCTGATTGGGGCATAGACAAATACGTCGTCGTATCCGTGATCCTGTGTAATGGCCCATCGAAACGCCACCAATCGGATCATCCCGGCAGTATTTGCCAATACGCTCCACACTTATTTCTTTACGGCATGCTCTCGATCACTTCCCTTGCACGGTTAATTCTGTCTTCCGTTTACATCGGTCACTATTCGCTAGAGTTTATTTTCAAACTGGGATTGCCATGGCTTTTACTCCGAGTCCCATCAGTCCGCAACCTCCCATAATCGGGATATTGCCGTCCGTTTTTGGTTCCCATGGCATGCTCGTAATTTTTCTTGTTCGTATGGTAATTGGCATGGTACCCGCCGATAATACAGCTCATCGGTTCGCCGAGAGATGCCTGGAAATAGCTTTTCGCCGTCATAGCTTAAAAGACAGCCCATCTCCATTACCTCAGAATGATGCAGTATGTGGCGGCTCCGCCGCAGAACTCATAAGAATATCCCGGCGAGTCCAGCTTGCCCTGGTAATTGATAGCCGGCTGGATCGAAAATTTCTGTGGTTTTTAAACTGATCCTGCCACTTTTTTCCCACCTGCACGATGTCACCGGCAAATTCGTGTCCGACGATAATCGGGTTGGTATCGATGTTCTGGGGCGCGCTTATGCTTTTCCCCTGCTTAACCAGTTTGTAGGTCGACATACAGATGCTGTCGCTCATTACCTTTACAAGAATCTCATCATCCTTTATCTCCGGTAATTCAAATTCTTCTAATCTTAAGTCATCAAGTCCATACATTCTTACCGCTCTTGTTTTCATTGTTTCCAACCTCCGTTTTCATTAGCTAAAATATGCTGCTTAACCCGCCTGCGCTCTTTCTCAGGCTTTCGTTGTAAAATGCTGCGTAAATATCATCGGCGCTGCCCTTAATCAGTTCTTCCACTGCTTCAGGCGTTGCCATCTTTTCCTATTGTTGCTAAAATCTCAAGATGGTCTTCTCCCACCCCTGCGATACCGATGACCAGGTTAACCTTCTCGGTTCCCCCAGTCGGTTCCCTCCGGGAATACCATCACCGCAATGCCGGAGTGCTTAATCTCTTTCTTGGCCTCTTCCACTCCATGGGGGAGAGCAATTCCGTTCTATATTGGTAGGGAACGACAATTCCCTTTTTAATCATCGCTTCTATATAACCTTCATCCACATATCCGCTGTCGCAGAGAAGCTGTCCGACTGCGCGGATTATCATCTTTTTCGCCATCGGGCTGCAGTCCAGCCTGATGTTCTTCTTTTCTAAAAGCTCCGGTTTCTGAATTTTTTCGGTCTGTTCTTTTTTCTTTCCAAAACCAAACATTCTCTTTCCTCCTCGATATCACAGTGCTTTTTTATCTGATGGCCCGCGCCGGCCATTCCGGCCGAACCGCTCCAGGCTCTCTGAATTCATTATATCCTGACTGCCGGATACAATTCAACAGAAACAAAATTGCATTTGGCATCATTGGATGGTGACAAAAGCTGAAGTTTGCACGAAAATCCCGGTTGCACGGCGCGACGCGCTGAAAAGTAAACTTTTCACCACAATCAACGGCGTTTTTTGCCGTTTCTGTGCAAATCAGAAACGTGTTATTATTCACAGCACGCCGCTTTTTGGCGGAGTGTGAACATAACGTTATATTTTATCCAGATACCGGTTAAAATATTTTTCAGATAGCGCGACAGCAGCCCCCTGATATCCCCTTCTTCTCCCGTCATAATGGTGTTTAAAAATTCATCCTCCTCCACCAGCTTCTGACTCCAGATAACCTAACATGGAGGCATTTTTTCATTCACATGCTCTTTCTTCCGGCATGAGCATGATAATAGCAGCCCTGATCCTTTCATATCAGGAGAAAGGAACTGTTTTCCTGTCTCCGGTTTAAAAACAGTAAAGACGGGCCGCGCTACGCCGGCTGTCCTTGCATGGAGAAGAGCGAAGGAAAAGTCCGGAAAGAACTGGGAGCCCATGGTTTCTCTTCTTTTTTAAGGCATCTATTATCATTTTCTGCCGGTCGGCGTAGGGTGTCTGTCCCTCTCCCACCCGTACCAGCAATTCCTCAAATGTGACTGTCTCATCCGTCCTGACAAGCTGAAAGCGTTGAATCAGCGACTTGATCTGAGCCGCCATGTAATTGACTTCCTCAAGCTGCCTTGTGAACGTTTCGTCTTCCTGCCTGACTGCAGGCATATGTTCATATTCCCGCACCTTGGCTGCTATCTGCTCCATCTCCCGGGCAGTCAGCAGAGGACTCACATAGAGTATGTCAGCCGCCTCCTTAAGCTGCAGCGTGGAAACGAAGAAATCGGTCCGTTCCAGCACATAGGGCGATAAATCATTCAATCCATACGCCGTCAGGTTGATCCGGTCATTGAAAAAACGGTTGATTCTGGAGCACATCAGGCGGGAAATACCGATTCCGCTCGCACAGACCACCCCCCATGTTAACTTTTCTTTTGACTTCCCTGCTACTCTCAAGACGCACCATGGCCGCTCGAAATGGATCGCCAGATATCCTATCTCCGGCTCCGGCACCGGATAACCGTAATGTTCTTCAATCACCTCTGCAACGCTGCGGCACCGTTCAAATATTGCCGCATAATCACGTTTTATCTGATCCAGCAGCGGATTTTCTATCTTCATATTGTTGGCCAGGCGTACCAGTGTAGGCTGCCAGATGGGCCGCCAGGCCGTGTACCACAAATTCCTCATCCTGCTTTTAGCTTGCCATGCAGCAACCGGATCAAAGCGGTCGATCATCTGGTTTACCACCTCAAAGCAGCTCCCTCTGGCCGCTGACTCTTGCCCTGGAATCCTCATCCAGCTCAATCTGCTGAACCTTTGCCCCTTAATATGAAGACAGATAGGCCGTCTCAATCTCCGGAATCTCTATCTCAAACTCTTTTGCACAGCTCTTCCACAATCCTGCCCGCGAGGCAAAAATCATCCATTCCCCTGAGCGATTCCACCATGGCCTGGTTCTCTTCCAGTATTTCCTTCTTTAAAAATCCTGTTGACGGCAATCGTCACATGGAGTACCAGTCCGACATACGAATTTTCCGTCAGGTTTAATAGTCTCCGGTCCTTGATCCTCTGTATACAGGCAATCACCCTAAGCAAAAGATCGTTATTTAAAAAATCTTATAGATATTTTTGTCATTTTACTGCCCACCAGTTCAAACAGAGCCCTGATCCTTTTCTTCATAGATATCCCTGATAAAATGCGTATCTATATTCTCATCGATAAAAGCCCTGAGGGCAAGACGGAAATCTTTTTTCCCTGCCCTCTATGGAAATTCAGCCCGGTTTCCTGATGATTTTCAGGTTAAAGGCTCGAACCATTCCTCTGCCGCCTCAGATCCGCGCTGATTGTAGCCTCGCTTACGCCAAAAAGCTCGCTGTAATAATACAGCTTTTTCAATGTTTTGTCCTTCAATATCTCCAGTATCAGCCTCTTACGCCGTTCCGGACGGTCGGAAGCATCAGGGTATCTTTTCACTGAGATGGCGCAAAGCCTGTCCCGGTCCTCCGGGCCCCTTCCAGCCATACGCCTGTCGGTTTTGGAACAGAACTCCACATGATATTCCTTCAGGGCCCTGCCCAGATATTCCAGTTCCCTCTGAACCGTGCGTTTGCTCAGATTCATCCGTTCGCCAGGTTTTTGACAGATATGACCTTGTCCTCATTCAGCATAATTAAAGTATCTGCTGCATTCTCGGTGGCAAAAATCCATATCAATACCGTTCCCTCTCCCACGCTCTCTGCCTCATCTTGTCCGGCGGCCCCACACCGTGATTTATGCCGCCAATCGATAGAAAAGGACAGAACCGGGGCATGGATGGCATGCCCTGTTTCTGTCTTAACTATATTCTATCCGTATCCGGATTACAAGAATCTTTATGCCCCGCCGGCCTTATCTGCCTGATAATTCTTTAATCAGTTCATCATATTCCGGCGCCGCCAGAAATTGGTAATCAGAACCAGCCGCGCATTCGGGTTGCTGTGGCCTGCCCTCTCTCCCAGCTCCTGATGCGTCACCACAATCTGCGCGTCGGATGGGATGGATGATACGGGGGAATGCATAACCTCAATACCGCCAAGTCCCGCAGCCGTCAGTTTTTCTTAAGGACAGTGGCTCCCATTGCACTGGAGCCCATTCCGGCGTCGCATGCAAATACGATTTTCCTGATGTCCTTCGTATCAACTGCCACTGCTTTCTTCTCATCAGCGATGCCCTTTGCCGCATTCTTCATCTCTTTCATTCTGTTCTTTGAGCTTTTCGAGATCTTCATCCTTTGCGGCGAATTTGAGAATCGGCATGGAAATGAAGAAGGATACCGCCGTGGCTACCAGAACCCCGAGTATAACCGGAAGATAACCTCCTCTCGGCGTCATGCCCAGGATTGCAATAATACTTCCCGGTGAAGCCGGCGCCGAAAGGCCTGCGCCAAACATCTGCTCTACGAAGATACCGCTGGCTCCGCCTGCAATGACTGAGAGAAGCAGGAGCGGGTTCATCAGGATATATGGAAAATAAATTTCATGGATACCGCCGAGGAAATGGATAATGACAGCGCCCGGCGCTGAGCTTTTAGCCGATCCTTTTCCCGCAAGGCAGTATGCCAGCAGTACGCCGAGTCCCGGTCCGGGATTGGCTTCAAGCAGGAAGAAAATTGATTTTCCGGTCTCTTCCACCTGCTGGATTCCCATCGGTGAGAAAATTCCATGGTTAATCGCATTGTTTAAAAACAGAACCTTTGCCGGTTCAATAAAAATACTTGCCATCGGAAGCAGTTTATTGTCCACGAAGAAACCAACGCCTGCCCTCATCGCCTCGTTTAATGACTCAACAAGTGGTGTGACTCCCTTCAGTGTGAGCAGTGTCTGAACAGCGCCGAGAATGCCGAGTGAAAAATTATTGACAAGCATCTCAAAGCCCGCAGGAATCTTCCCTTCCAACAGCCGGTCGAATTTCTTCATAACCCAGGCCGCCAGCGGACCTACGATCATCGCGCCGATAAACATCGGGATATCGGAACCTACGATTACGCCCATTGTTGCAATAGCGCCGATTACACCGCCTCTGGCCGTGAATGGCAGCGCCGCCCGTATAGGCAATCAGCAGCGGCAGAAGCACGGTTGACATCGGCGATACGAGTGCCGCAAGACTTTCATTGGGCCACCAGCCCGTCGGGATGAATAACGCGGTAATCAGCCCCCATGCAATAAATGCACCGATATTCGGCATAACCATTCCGCTTAAAAACCGTCCGAATAATTGAACTTTTTTCTTTCATACATTACCCCCTCTTTCCACTTTTACTCTATTTTCCGTTCTTATTACGTTTCCAGTTTTATAAAAAGTGACCGGCCGGTCATTTCTTTTGATAGTTTTATTATACCCGGCCTGAGGGAAATATTTCAACATTAAGAAATAAGGATTTGTCACTATGTAATAGTGCCAAAACTCCGTCTGACAGTGACCATTTATAACAGTTCAGACAGCATCAGCCGTTACTGCTGATTTCAGTACCGCATCTCACACACAGAAGCTGGATGCGGCCCGTTTCAGATAATCCAGGAAATTCGCTTTTCTGATGCTCTCGGCGGCTACGATTTCCACTCTGCCAATCTCCTGCCCGTTCAAACGGTATACGAGATAGCCGAGGATATCCCCTTCATTTACGGGCGCTTTAATTTCATCTTCAAATACCCACTCCTTCTCGATTCCTCCGAAGTCTTCCCCTTTCATCGTCAGATAGGAAAAATTCCATTGAGCTTTGCCGGTACCGTATCCTGAATTCCGTTTATAATCACGGCCGGAGGCACGGACCCCGGGTCTTCGTCACGGTACATCCTGCAATTGGCATATCCATAGTTAAGCAGGGTCAGGGCATCCCCAAACCTGGCTTTGAAATCCGGGGCAGCTAAAATAACGGCAATCAGCTCCACTCCGTCTTTTCTGGCCGTTGCGGACAGACAGTATTTTGCCAGGGACGTGGAACCTGTCTTAAGTCCCGTCACTTCAAAATTAGTCGCCATCTTCAGCAGCTTATTCGTATTGGAGAGTCCGAATTCTTTTTGTCCCCTGCTTCGTCACGTGGGTGATGTTTTCCATCCAGATGGTCGAATAATTGAATATCTCGGGGATATTTTGTGATAAGCTCCTTTGTCATAAGGGCGATATCCCGGGCCGACATGGCATGGGTCGTGGAATCCGTCAGTCCGCAGCAGTCTTCAAAATTGGCGTTCTCCATTCCCAGGCCTTTGGCCCTCTGTTCATCATCTTAACGAATGTGGCCTCGTCTCCCCTATGTATTCAGCCATCGCTACGCTTGCATCATTTCCCGACGCGATGACAATACATTTAATGAGCGTCTCCACTGTCTGAATCTCGCCCTCCTCCAGAAAAACCTGGGGAACCGCCCATGGATTTTGCATGGGCGCTGGTTACGACTTCATCATCCAGGTGTATCTTCCTGATTTCAGGGCATCAAAAATCAGGAGCAGCGTCATGATTTTCGTAACGCTGGCCGGGTTCCTGGCCTCATCCGCATTTTTTCATAAATTACCGTTCCTGTGGAAGCTTCTATCAGGATCGCGTCGGGCGCCTGGATTTCCGGCCCGTCCGCCGCCTGTACCATCGCTGAAGCTGCCTCGGCCGGAATCTCCAGGACAGAAGCATACACACTGTAAAGCCCTGTCTGCAGGACCATCATAATCGTCAAAATAACCGCCGTTAATCGTTTCATACCTTTTCTCCGCATCTATTTCCTTCTTTAATCAGGATATGGACAGAATGCATGTACTTATGACTCCGCGTTCCATGAAACGTTCTTTTTCTTTCCGACAAAATTTTATAGCTGCGGGGGATGTGAACCATATCAATCCGGCATTTACCAGTAAAATTTAAGTAAACTGTAATAGTCATCGGTTTGATTCTATGTTATAATAATATGCCGGGCTTTTTACGGCCTATCTTTTTTGTCCAATTATCTTACAGATAGTTTCATTAACATATTAATTCATAATTTTAGATAAAAGGTGATGCAATACTATGGGAAAAGATCAATTTTCATTGAAAAACAGCGGGTACCCAGCTATTCCAGACGACGTAAAAAGGAAGTTCCTCAGGATACTGCCCTACATTATACTCGGATCGATTCTGGCCATTCTCTTATGCATAGCAGGATACCTCTATATGAGGGAATAAAAGTCTGGAGGCCAGGGGCGCTTCTATCGCCGAGGTTTTGACCGGCGCCAATCCTTCCGGACCGGCGGACTCTGATAATCCGGGGATTGCCGGGGAATCATCCTCTGAGGAGTCTTCTTCTGCGGACGCGGACAGCGAAAGCCTGGAAAGTTACCTGTCACGGGCAGGTCTTCTGGCCGCAGGATACGACTATGACGGCGCTATCGCCATGTTGAGCGAAAGTCCCTATGCTTCGGACGAACAGGTCAAAGCGGCTATTGCCGGATATGAAGAGAATAAAACCGCTCTCGTGCGGGCCGACCCGAAGAAGGTGACTCATGTCTTCTTCCACTCCTGATTATAGACACCTCCAAGGCGTTTGACGGAGACTCCAGGGAGAAGGGCTATAACCAGGTGATGACTACCAAGGATGAATTTATGAAAATTCTTCAGTCCATGTACGACAGGGGTTTGTACTTGTCCGGCTTCACGACGTAGCTTACGAGACAACTAGGGGAGGACGGCAATCCGCACTTTGTGGAAGGCAACATTATGCTGCCTCGGGCAAACAGCCCTTTGTCATGTCGCAGGACGATGTCTGTTATTATGAATATATGGAAAAAGACGGTTTTGCCACCAAGATGATTATCGGGGAGGACGGAAGGCCGACAAATGAGATGAAGCTGGATGACGGCTCCGTACTGGTCGGTTCCTATGACCTGGTCCCCTGCTTCAGGATTTCATCGACGAACACCCTGATTTCTCTTATAAAGGCGCCAAAGCCGTGATTGCCTTTACCGGATATAACGGCATCCTCGGCTATCGTACCGCAGCTTCCTATAATACGGACGAGTACAAAGCAAAAGCATCCCGGTTTTGATTATGAGAAAGAGCGGGAGGAAGCCGCCAAGGTGGCGGGAATGCCTGAAGGAAAACGGCTTTGAACTGGCTTCACACAGCTGGGGCCACCGCAATATGGGAACCATATCCATGGAACATTTCCGGGCCGACACAGACAAGTGGGAGGCCGAAGTAGAGACGCTGACCGGGCCGTGCGATATTATTTTATTCCCCTTCGGCAGCGATATCGGCGGCTGGAAGCCCTATGATACCAGCAGCGAACGCTACCAGTACCTGCACTCGAAAGGTTTCCGCTATTTCTGCAATGTGGATTCCAGCCAGTACTGGGTACAGATCGGCGACGATTATATGAGACAGGGACGGCGGAATCTGGACGGTTTCCGTATGTATTACGACTTGCCGGAAACCAATCCCACCAAAGACCATTTAAGCGATCTATTCGACGTGTCTGAGGTCTTTGACAGGAGACGGCCGACACCGGTCCCCAAGATGTCGGAATAGTTCATTGGGTATGAACAGGAACCATTCGAGTTGTGAATTTTGACAGCCGCGAAATCCCATTGACAGGGAGCGGCGGTTCCTATATAATAAAATCATAAAAGAGCTTTTTGCGGATTATATTATTTTCCGTAACGGCTCTTTTTTTTGTGCGTTTAAAAAGTAGTTTAAAAGAAAGAGAGGCTGGAACGATGAAAACAAAACTTATAAGCAGTTTGAAAATAATCGGAGTGGAACTTTTTAGGCAGTATTTTGATTGCGGTAGGTATTTACAACTTTGCAGCGGCTTCCGCATTTCCGATGACCGGTTTTTCAGGAATAGCCCTGATTTTCAACCGGCTGTTTGCACTGCCCGTCGGCCTCACAATCATTGTCCTGAATGTTCCGGTAGCGACGCTGTGCTACAAACTCCTGGCAAACAGTTCTTTCTGCGTTCCGTGCGCTGTATGGTCATCTCATCAATTATGATCGACTATCTTGCCCCCCTGTTCCCGGTATACACCGGAAGCAGGATGCTGGCGGCAATCTGCACAGGCGTGCTGGCCGGGCCTGGGCTATGCCATTATCTATATGCAGAATTCCTCTACCGGAGGCACCGACTTTATCATAATGGCAGTAAAAGCCTTAAAGCCTTACTTATCCCTCGGTAAAATCGCTTTTTGTCGGACGTGGGAATTATCCTGATCGGAGGCATCCTGTTCCGTGATATGGACGGAATCGTATACGGCATGATTATCAATTTCCTGTTTGCCGTCGTTGTTGACAAAGCGGTATATGGCATTAATGCCGGAAAGATGGCCATGATTGTGACGGACAAAGGCGAGCAGGTGACGAAAGCAATTGACGCCTGCTGCAACAGGGGCAGCACAATTTTTAAAGGGAATGGGAGGATATAAAATGGATAAAAAAGAAGTTGTGATCTGCGCCCGCAATAATAAAAAGAAATGTTTTTGTCCAGCAGGTTGTAAAAGAGGTGGATCGGCTGCATTCACTGTCGTTCTTGAATCAAACAAGTCCATGGTGAGAGTTTAAAATGTTCCAGATAGGCAGGGGAAACGTAACAGTTCAGACAGGACTGCGCACTTGCTGCGCGGACCGTCTGAAAATGCAGCGGCAGTAGCATCCGGTTGATAAAACCGGCTTCTCATGGCGCCAGACTTTTTACGGTGACAGAAAAAGAGCAGGAAGATTGCCTGCTCTTTTCAATCTTAATTATTGTTTGTCTGCTCAAAACAGTGCCTGTACGGTGCGGCTAAAACTGAACAATCGCTTTAATCGGTTCCGCCTTCTCCACATATTCTGCATAGAAACATCGGTCCCTCGCCTTCATATTCGGACTGTATTCATACTCAACGCGCGCTCCACCTTGACCCACTCTTTTGTCTCTAAGAGCCTTGCATTTCTGGCTTTGCACATGAAAACCCAAGAATGTCATATCGGCTTCACAACATGTCATTGCCATTCTGCCCGGTACGAAATAGTTTTTCGGGAAATCCGGTGTCTTTAATACCATTGCCGTAGAATTCAACCGTCTTTCCACGGTACCGCCCGGTTTATCAAGCATGTCTATATACCAGATGCCGTATGCCTCCGGAGACACCTCAATTATATCGGCATTTACATCGTATGGAAGATCCGCCTCGGAGATTTCACTGATCTCGCCTTCCCGAATCTTCGAATACTATCTGTACCTGGTGATTCATCCCCTTCAGTGTTCTGCGGTAGGTATCCAGATCTTCGATTCCGTCGCAGCGGTTCATGATCAGCATCTCCGTATTACGTACCATGCTGCCCACCAGCGGTTTCATGTTGTTGAGATACAAATCAAAGCTGGAACCGTCCACATGGTAATCTGCTGGTAAAAGATCCCAGTCGGCCGGGAGCTTCAGCCCCTCCGTTCCACATGCCGTTCCCTCCATCAGCACACGCTCCGGATTATAAAGAAGCTCCAACCTCCTCCAGGTATTCCGGCGTGAGCTTTGAAATCTCATCAATATACACGGCGGCTGTTTTCGTCTCCTGAGGAACTCCTCTTCGTACTCTTCTTCGCCCTCTTCACAAACGATCAGTAAAGTCTTTCCTTCCGACTGAAAGTAATCCTGCTGAAGCGTGAATTTGATAAAAGCAGTTTTGCCTGCCTCCAAAAAACCGTTTATCAGAAATAACGGCATTCTATCGTCTTCCATTACTTATTTCTCCTTTTATGCACAGTCTGCCCGCTTCCGGCTGTGCCTTAACTCTGTCAATCAGGCGTTAAATGCCTCCGCCAGTCCTTCTTCATCCAGGTTAGCCCCAATGACACAGAGCTTGCCCGTATAGTCAGGGGAACCTTCACGGATTTCAATCTGCTCGGAACCAAATCAAAATGAATCCATACGCCCTCTTTTTCACCCGGGATCATACCTTTGGCACGGAGAACTTGACCGTATTTCTGTCCATATGCCAGCTCCTTCAGCACCGCCTCCAGTTTATCGCGGCTGATGGCGGATACGTTTCTCTGCCCCAGCTTGTAAATACTTCATCGGCATGATGATGGCCGTGATCATGAGCGTGATGATGGTCATGATCGTGGCAGCCGCAGGTACAGCTTTCATCATGGTCGTGATTATGATGGTCGTGGTCATTAGCGTGATCGTGGTCATGCGCGTGGCAGCCGCACTCCTCGCCGTGGTCATGGCCGTGGTGATGAGCATGCTCATGTTCATGGCAGCCGCAGTTACACTCACCGTCATGTCCGCCTTCATGATGATGCTCATGGTGATGCCCGTGATCATGGCAGCCGCATTCTTCTCCATGCTCCTGATCGTGGTGATGGGAATGGGCGTGTTTATGCTCTCTGGCCTCACGCATCAATTCCTCCGCCATATCGTCCTTCTTTCAATGATCTCAAGCTGTGCGCCTGTAAGCTGGCCGCACGGAGTCGTCACAATATTGGCGTCCGCGTTATGCTCCCGGAGCATCGCAACCGCCGCCTTCACCTTGTCGGCGCCGGCAATATCGGTCCGGCTCAGGATGATGGTGCCGGCATTCTCAATCTGATTATTGAAAAACTCGCCGAAATTCTTCATATACATACGGCATTTGTTCATATCCACAACAGTAACCGCACTGTTCAGCATGACTTCGATCTCGGAAGCCACATCTCTCACCGCTTTCGCATGACATCTGAAAGCTTGCCGACGCCTGACGGCTCGATAATAACACGATCCGGCTGATATTTCGTCAGGACTTCCTCCAGGGATTTTCCGAAATCCCCGACTAGGGAGCAGCAGATACAGCCAGAATTCATCTCACGGATCTCGATCCCCATCCCTTAAAAGCCTCCGTCAATACCAATCTCACCAAATTCGTTTTCAATCAGAACGACTTTTCGCCTGAAATTGCTTCTTTTAAAAGCTGTTTAATAAACGTAGTCTTTCCTGCACCCAGGAAACCGGGAAATAATATCAATCTTTGTCATTATTATCAACCTTCCTTCTTTTTTCTGTTTAACAGTAGTTTTAACCTAATTTATTATTTTTACACAAATATGGAATAAAGTCAAGCTGGTGAGAATTACGGTCAATAACAACGTAACAAAGTTATTTGTAATTTATTATAATCTGAAGCCGATGCCGCCCGGCCCGAGAGGCAGGCCAAAATAATACCAGACAGCCAGGATACAGACCCAAGTGATAAAAAAATGTAATAGATAGCGAAGCGTCCTTGAGAAAATGGAGCCCATTCCGGCCTGTGCGTCATATTTACGGATTACAGACAAATGTAGCGGGATAAAAGGCTGCAGCGGCGTAATAATATTCGTACAGGAATCTCCAATCCGGTACAATACCTGAGCGCCTTCCGGAGAATAGCCAGATAATACATAAACGGTATGAAAATCGGCGCAAGTAATGCCCACTTGCTGGTACTGCTGACAAAACAGGTTAACCAGGCTTGTAATCAGGATGATAATGACAAAAGCGGAAGTCCTTCAATATTTTTGCTGGAACAAAACTCAGCGAGAGTAATCGCAAGTACGCTGGCAATTTTTGAATAGCCGAATGCTTCTATCGCATTTGATATGGGAAATGCAATTACAAGAAAACCAAGACAGCTTTTAACGCCATTTTCCATGCCCTTCACCATGTCATTTGCATTGGTAATGCTCTTTTACTGTGATTCCGTAGGCCAGACCTACCAGAATAAAATAGAACATCATCAGAGGAACGATTCCCGATACCACAAGCCCGGTATCGTCAAAAGAGCGCAACCCAGTAAAGCACGGTTGCTATCAGGGCATTCCTGAGGCCTCTGCCCACTGCCGCCTGCTCCTCCCCATGTGTTTCCTCTGCAGCTTCCAGAGCCGCCTGGCAATGCTCGTATTTTCATCCCACTGACCATACTTTTTCATCATAAACCGGTTAATTACAAAAGAGGCCACAGCCGAAATAATGACAGTCGATGCAATCATAAAATAGTAGTTGCACGTCGGCTCCACAACACCATCCGGTTTTACCAGCTGGTACGCGGTTGTAGATACGCCTGACAGCAGAACATCCGTGCCCGTCAGGATAATATTGGCCGTGTAACCGGCTGTTACCCGGCAAAACCAATGCAGAGTCCGAAGATCGGATCCTTCTTTGCAGCAAAAAGAGGCTTGCCGCCAATGCCGGTACAATCGCCGATGCCGCTCCGAGGCAATGTTGCCGCAGATCCCCACAAATACGACGAGAAAAACAAGCCACTGCTCCGGCACTTTTGCCAGTTTTTCATCGCTTCATTCAGAAGTCCGCTGCTCGTCGCCACACCAAGACCAATCATCATAACGAGTACAGTTCCCATCGGAGAGAACTTTATATAATTTCCGACCATATTTTTAAGAACCCAGGTCAGCCCCTCCGGATTCAGCATCCCCACAATCATAACCTTTTCTCCGGTTGCCGGATCTACTGCACTGATTCCGGACAAAATCTGGGATAAGATCAGAATAACGCCCCATGCCATCATAAAAAGCAGGAACGGGTTCGGCAGCTTATTGCCCATCACCTCGATTCCCCTGATGACTTTATCAAAAAGTTCGTCTTTACTTCCGTTTATCGTTCATTATTTACCTCCCCGCAAAAAGCTTCAATGCCCTGTTCAGGCTGTCCGCAATAAAATTTCTCTTTCTTGTGATTTCAATTCCCAGTTTCATCGCCTCTCCGCTCCCCTGGCTCCGTCTGAGCTAGTTCACTCAATACAGCGAAAAAAAAAA
>VOFI01002929.1_pt1 | contig 15771 bp, 16 predicted proteins | sample 5384131 | NCBI WGS metagenome assembly VOFI01 (sample SAMN12384728, study PRJNA508395) | human gut metagenome | isolation source: healthy gut H | host: Homo sapiens
CTTGCCATAGTGACCGATATCAGAAAAGGCAACACGCTTATATGAATATGGGATTGAAATAGAATCTTTTCAACCCGATTCGGCTGCATATTTATATCGTCGGGCATTGAGCCTTACTAGCCCGAATTCGGATCTATCGGTTGCGTTGCATTTGCGTCTCGGAAACTTACTGCGTACGCATCATCTGTACAATAGAGCGTTAGAAGAGCACACTATCGCCTTGAAAGAATGTATGGCGAACGATTCGACGAAATATACGGCTCGAGCTTTACGGGAAGTAGGGAAAGATTATCTGTATAAGAACAGTCCCGACAGTGCACTCGGATACATTAAAGAAGCTTTGTCGTTATCGGAAGCTGCTTCGGACACTTTGGAAATGACAGCCGCTCATAACAATCTGTCGGTCGTTTACGGAGAACTCAAAGATCTCGAACAGGCTACAAAGCACGCGTATAGAGCTATTTCTCTGTCTAAGGATAGTACTTTGATATATCGAACGTATTCTGCCATAGGTAAGATGTTTTTATTATCTGGACAGTATGATTCTGCATATCATTATAGCCGGCAAGGAAGTTTAAGCCCCAATATTTATACAAGGGCCAATAGCTATAAGCAGCTTTGCGAAGTTGCTCTCGAAACAAAAAACGGTGCGCTCTATGAAGAATGTGTAAATTTATTGAATCTTGCTAATGATTCTATTGAAAAAATTAATCGTACCGAGTCAATGGGAGAGACAGAATATCAATATGATTTGGAGCAGATTCTTTATACCGAGAAAACTCGATATTATCGTTGGATTGCCGTAGTTATTATTGGAGCTTTGCTTATCTTATTTCTGTATATTCAAAAAAGAAGGTCAAGAGATAAAGCGTGGAAAGCTCAGGTGGAGGCGTTGCGTCAAAAGATAGAAACAGCTCACGAGTGCGATGAGGGTAATATAAAAGGGGAATATGGGCGAATCGAATGTCGTCGCCCGGCAGGTCGATAACGAGCGAAAAGAACTACAATCACTCATCGATAAAAAGGGTGATGTATGTGCTTTATCTTTCATGCGAACCAAAGCATACAAAAATATGAAATCGATGATCGAGGCGAAATCGGAATCGGTATTGAGTATTGATGAACGACAGATGGTCTCGCAGTCTATACACAAAGCTTTTAATGAATATATCGATGCTTTGAAAAAACATACTAAATTAACGCAAGATGAGGCGGTTTTATGTTGTTTGGTCAAGTGCGGACTTAATACCAAAGAATGTGCTGTTTGCAAAGGAGTAAGTCTAAATGCTATCCGTACTCAGAAAAGTCGGATTAAAAGTAAATTAATGTAAAAATATCGGTAGGAACTATTTGATGTGTAAATTGTTGATAGTTAGTGTTTAACAAATATTGTTTGTAATATTCTATTTGAAAATGTCTGATTATCAATACAATATAATGGCTTAATTGTAACGTCGATTATTTTTAATAAAGAATTATCGGCGTTACTTTTGTTTAATTATTTCTTCATTATTATAGAGAACACTTCCTAATTATAAAATCATATTATTGCTTATGAAAAAATTACATCAATCTGTTTGACTATCTTCTTAGGTGTCAACATTGTTTCGGCTTATGCTGCTCGTGGCGAGCAACTCGCTATTTTATCGGAAGATTTTTCGGCTTTTACCGAAGGGAACCGAATCCACTCCTGCCGAGAGTGAACTTTCGACAGGAAATGCAATGATTCCTATGGAGTTCACGCACGGCATACAGTGGAAAGGACGAGGTATTCATCAAGCCGGAGGAGTTTGCGCTGTACTCTCTTATGATGACTATACATATGGGGAGACACAGGGGTGGATTCAAACGCCGTATACCGATGTGCGTTTGGACGATGGTAACTTCATACTTCGATTCCGAGCACGTTCGATTGCCCAAGCGAAGGTCTCGCTTATCCTTTATTTGCAAGATCAATACAGTAGCAACTACTATACGAGTGAGAAACGCACCATTACCGACCAATGGCAAACGATCGAAGTCCCCTTTCAGCACAATTTCGGTATGGGAAGTCGCTTGGCTTATGTAGAAATCGGGGCATACAACGATTCGTGGCTGATAGACGATATTGAAATCATACAAGACGTGTACGATATTTGTTCTCCCCACGCTATTGCACCCAAAGATGTGACATTCGAGCATTTTACCGCCCGATGGGATGCCGTGTGGTCGGCAACCTCTTATCTTACGTCTGCTTATTATTATGCCGATGAAGAGAAAACACAACGTGTATATATTGCAGAGAATATCGAAACGACGGAATGTGAATGTCAAGTTACCGGTATGGAAAAAGGAAAACTTATTTCTTCACGGTAAAAGCCAAGAATGACAAATACACTTCTGTTGAATCGAACGAGGTACAAGTGTATGTCCCCATTCGTACTATGCCAGTGCCCGAATTAGCCGATCCGACCGATATAACCGATACAGGATATACTGCTCGATGGTATCCTGTTGAGCGTGCAATGGGATATGCCGTGCGCCACTTTTTGAAACATACAGCCCGATCCGATGAAGAATACACGCTGGTGCACGAGGATTTAGAAACGATCACGGAGGGAACATTTGAATGGCCCGGTTACTTTTATGATTATGACCTTAATAAATATAGCAAAGTGCCCGGTTGGGGTGTCAATATGGGTTGTACGGTTAAAGGAATGATAGGTATCGATAATTACTACCGTGATTTTGAGGAAGGAAAAATCACGTCTCCCGAATTTGATTTGTCTCGTAACGATGGCAAATACACGGTGCAACTGAATGTGTATGCGATTCATGCTGGCGATACTGTCTATGTGGATAGTTATTGTGAAGGTGAAAAAGAACATCGCGAGTATCTGATGAAAACCGTGGGAGAGCATTCTTTTTCCGTAGATTTTTACTAATGGGTCGGCTCAAACTCATTTTACCGTTACTTTCTCGGGAACGGATAAAATGTTTATCGATGATATTTTCGTAAAGCAAATTCTCAGAGCCGAGAGAGTTATACTTCTGCATTGGCATCGTTCGAAGTGGAAGGTATCGATAACACCTCGTACACCTTTACCGACCTTACGGGTTCTGAAAGCGATGAATATCTTTATTCTGTAGCTTCTTGGTCCTATTCGTTAGATGAAGAAGGAATTTGGGGACCCAACGTATATTCGGAGTATTCAGAACCTCAAATCGTACGACTCTCTTCCTCCATCGAAAATGTTGATGGTATAGACTCTGATAAAGTTTATGCTCATAACGGAATCTTATATGTAGGGGTTGCCCGAGATGCTCTTGTCCGAATATATACTATCGAGGGTAAGTTGATACTTAGTAGACAAATTACAATAGGCAAACATGAACTGGATTTACCGATACACGGATTTTTACCTTGTATATATAAATGATCATTGTTATAAAGTGAGTTTGTAGGGGACTTTGAACCGGAAAGTCGGTATTCAAGTCAGTTAAGCATAATCCAGTTATGACAACTTTCTATCAATCGGTATCTATCTATTTGTCGGATAGATACCGATTTTCATTCTGAGAAATGAATAGAAGTTGTTTCTGTATTCGATTTACATGAGCGATTGACAAAAGTCCAAGATTGGCAATGCAAGGCAAGAGAAAGAAAAGTAAACAAGTTCACTTTGTCTTTCTCTTGCCTTGCATTATCTTTTGCACTTCATTTAATTTTTGTAAGATTGTATGATATGAGCTCAATGCAATTACTCCCTTATAAACAGCAGGTTAGTTCTTTGCTAAGACTAGGTTTACCGATTGTCGTAGGACAGTTGGGTATGATTATATTGGGTTTGGCCGATACGATAATGATCGGGCATCATGGTACGGAGGAGTTGGCTGCGGCTGCGTTCGTGAATAATGTATTCAATCTGGCAATCATCTTTGCGACCGGTTTTTCTTATGGATTGACTCCTCTAATCGGTATGTTGCAGGGTGGGGGGAAACACACAAGGGATAGGACGAGTATTTCGTAATGCTTTGGCTGCTAATGCATCGGTTGCAGTATTGTTGACTGCTGTAATGTATACGGTCTATTGCTTTGTCGATAAGTTGGGACAGCCAGAGGAATTGTTGCCTCACATACGTCCGTATTTTGTTTTGCAACTGATTTCTTTATTGTTTATCATGCTGTTTAACGGCTTCCGGCAGTTTGCGGAAGGGTTGACCGATGCTCGTACACCGATGTGGATTTTATTGGGTGGAAACGCATTGAATATTTTCGGGAATTATTTGTTGATTTACGGAAGTTTCGGATTCCCCGAATGGGGCTTGTTCGGGGCGGGTGTGAGTACATTGGTCTCGCGTATTGTTATGCTGTTGGTCTTTATCGGGGTCGTTGCTGTTGCGCGACGGTATAAAGTATATAGGGAGGCGATTTTACGCTCTCGATTCAATCGTAATGATTTTTATACAACTCAATGCTTTGGGGTGGCCTATCGCTTTGCAAATGGGTATGGAAACTGCGGCCTTTTCGTTGAGTGCTATTATGGTAGGGGTGGCTGGGCAGCATTCCGTTGGCGGCCCATCAAATAATGATTTCGGTCAGTACTATCGGGTTTATGGTATATTATGGTATGGGTGCTGCTTTGGCTGTGCGGGTCAGCCATTTTATGGGGCAGAAGGATTTCCCCAATTTGCGTAGAGCTGTAAATTCGGGAATGGGAATTATTTTATCGCTTGCCATTGTTGCCAGTCTATTCTTCTATTTGGTGAGGACTCCCATTATATATAGCTTTACAGAAGACCATGAAGTTATGATAGTTGTTTCTTCGTTGATATTTTCGCTGATTGTTTATCAGTTCGGAGATGCTTTGCAGATTACTTTTTGCCAATGCTTTGCGAGGAACGACCGATGTCAAGCCCATGATGTGGATTGCCTTTTTCTCGTATTTTATAGTTGCTTTACCTGTGGGCTATTTGTGTGGGTTTACATGGGGCGGAGGTGTCGTAGGCGTGTGGGTCGCATTTCCTGCGGGGCTGTTTACGGCCGGATTTCTATTTTGGCTACGATTTCGTTATCGGTTGCAACAGTTAATGAAAAATAGAGTAAACCATGAGACCGAATTCCGACAAGGTGTATTTACAACAACTTATCGCAGAAGGAGAACACCAGCAGCAGGATTTTAAATTCGAGATTTCCGATGCTCGAAAAAATAGCCCGTTCCTTGTCTGCTTTTTTCCAATACGGACGGAGGACGTTTATTGATAGGTGTGAAGGACAACGGTCGAATAGCCGGGGTGCGTTCGGAAAGAAGATTTATATGATAGAGGCTGCTGCCAAACTTTATTGCCGGCCTAATGTGGAGATAAGTGTGCAGACTTATGAAGTGGACGGTAAAACGGTGCTTGTTGCAGAGATTCCGAAAGCCGAACAAAAGCCCGTGCAAGTGCAGGACGAAACCGGAAAGTATTTAGCTTATGTGCGGATTGCCGACGAGAATATATTGGCAACACCTGTGCATTTGGCTGTGTGGCGACAGAAAACAGCACTTGGGGAACTCTTGTGAAATATACCGAACGAGAACAATTGTTACTTGATTATTTGGCTGAACATCAAGAAATAACAGTTAGTAAATATAGCCGGTTGGCTCATATTTTTATCGGTTGGCGATAGAGTATATTGCTCGGTTTGTACGATTTGGAATTCTCGATATTTGTTTCGAGCGTCACCGGTTTTGTTATCGATTATCTCGGGAGGGATAAATAGATGTGTATGAGGATAAGATATTTTTAGTGTAAACGATGAAGTGTAAAAAAAACTTTATCTTTGTGGAAATCTTAATCTTATATCAAAACTATTATGATCAATTCAAGAAAACTTCAAATCACAGGGCTTTCGATGCTTTCACTTGTCGGTAGTGGTTGTACTGACAAAAATGGTTCGATTGAAAATGGGGTACGTCCCAATATCGTTTTGTTTTTAGCAGATGATATCGGGGCCGAGTGTTTCGGCTGTATGGGTGGTGTGTCGTATGATACACACATTATCGATTCTTTGGCTGAAAAGTCGTTGTTTTTCCCGAATATGCATGCCCAACCTCTTAGTTCTCCTTCTCGTGTACAGCTTATGACTGGATTGTATAACGATAAAAATTATGTTTGTTTTGGCTATATGAACGACGATGAGCCTACTTTCTCGCAGTTGGCACAGCAGGCTGGTTATACGACTGGTATGTTTGGTAAATGGCAGTTGGGGCGTTCACGTGAGATGCCGACCCGGTTGGGGTGGGACGAGTGGTGTTTGTTTCAACTTGAAGTATATAAAGAATTCAATGGTCCGACTGGTACAGATCGTTATGCCAATTGTATGATGGATAATCACGGTCATTATGAGTATTCGATTTATGGCCCTGATGGTTTCGAATCGGCCGCTTTTGAATTTTTGGATAAACAGAAAGATTCAGATAAACCATTTTTGCTTTATTACTCTACTCCCTTAGTACATACGCCGCACACGCCTACCCCCGATTCAGAGTTGGGATTTGGATTTTGCAGGTCGTTTTCAGAAAGATACGGCTAATTTCAAAGATATGGTAGCTTATCTTGATAAGAAAGTGGGGCGCATGATCGATCGGTTGAAACGTAATGGACAATGGGAAAATACGATATTTATCTTTACGTCCGATAATGGGACTTCTACGCGTATTGTTTCACAAATGTCCGATGGTACTTTGCGTCGAGGCGGTAAAGGAGACCCTAGGGGTATAGGTACTTCTGTCCCGTTGATTATATGCTGGGGAGATAAATTAGAGCCGAGGGAAAGCCAGCGATTGGTCGATTTTACTGATTTTTTCCCGACTTTTGCCGATGCCATGCGTATAGCAGTACCAGAAGAATATGGTTTAGATGGGGTGAGTCTTTTCCCGGAAATCGTTGGAGAAAAACCTCTTGAAAAGGAAATTTCTTTGATGCACTATAATCCATTATGGCCTGTGGCTGCGGCTCCTTATGCGTCTCGTGCTGCACGCACCACTGAGTGGAAATATTATTGGGATGGCCGGTTCTATAATACAAAAACAGATTTTATGGAAGAGCATCCTATTGATATAGATACGTGTAGTAACGAAATTAAGACCATTTATGCTAAATTGAAGGCTAAGGTGGAGGAATGTCCTAATTTTTATCCGGATATGCCGGGGGCTCCTCGTCGTGGTAATTATGGAACATTTTACGATTTTGCCGAGCCTAATAATCCGTTCTAAATTTGCTCTTGTGGTTTATTGTTTAAAGGGAAAGTCCCTTTATTATTGATTTTGAACCTGTTTCTCGTTTGTGAGTAGATTTATTATGAATTAAAAATTTTATTTCATAGAGATAAATGATAAGGGATATTTCCAATGGAAATATCCCTTATCGATAAAAAACAATCTTATTTTACCCTGAATTTTAGACTTTGGTTTTTTCCGTTTGCTCGGATTGTCAATATATATATTCCGGGAGAAAGGAATCGGTCTGGGATATTATAGGTATAGGTTCCCGGAAGTTCTCGGTTGGAGATATATTCGGAAATTTGTTGTCCTGTGGTGGTCCAAATAGAAATATCGGCACTACCGGTTTGTTGCAAATTATAGTGGAGGCGAAGTTCTCCTTCGGCAGTGATCCATGCAAAGTTATTTTCGGTATATACATTATTTATCGCGGAACTTGCTTTGACTGGATAGTAGGCTTTGAGTTCCCGCAGAGGAATCGTGATTTTCAGAACGGCTACCCGGATTTAGCACGAACCGTATCGCTTCTAATGTGAGAGGAAAATCCTCAGTGGGAAAAAAGCTATACCGTTTTTGGAGAGAAAGCCCATACGATAGTTTGATCGCCCGTGTCCGATGGAATATATTCGGGTTGCCAGTAGCTCTTTCCGTTTTTATGCGTGAAATCGAAACGGATATGTTTGATGGCTGCCAGTGCTTCTTTCGACAAATTCAGTTGTAGGGAGATTGAGTCGGGTAAACTATATAGACGATAACTTTTACCCATTTCTACATAAGGGTTTCTTCCTGTTTTTTTGATCGAACTGCAATACGGCTCCATCTGGCCAGCCGGTCGGTAATTCTTTCGTGAGAAATTGAGAGCGTGTTAGATACGGTCGAGAATAGAGGAAAGTCTGATAGATCGGAGAAATTTTCGTGTACAAGAGTCTCCGGAGTTATTTCGACGATAACCTTTAAGCCGACGGTAATTGTGTCGAGTGTCCCGACGAGCGACGTTTCTCCGTTTTCTATTCCTTTTAAGATACCGTTTTCTATACGGCAGCAAGATGGATTGGACGAGGTCCATGCGAAAGCGGCTGGGTCGAGCGTATATACTTGACCGTTGATGTTTCCTTCTAAATTGATTCGGTAGGGACGTACACTGTCTATGAGAATTTCATCGGCTGCTATATGTATGTCTTGTACCGGACGGGTCGAAACGGGAAGTTCGGCCGTGATTCCGTTTTTCTCGGCTATAATTTTGCCAGACATGACCGTTTCTCCGGCGTGGAAAACAGCTTCTTTGTCCACCCAACCCAATTCGGCCGGTTCACATCGGAATGCGAAACCTTCTACTTCTACGTTGCGTTCGATCACATCTTTGTATTTATTTTGAGAAATTAAGGTGAGGGGTGCAAGGGAAATTATCGGTACATTTAATTGTGTTTTTGAGAATGAATAATGGGCCACGACATTGTCTTCGGGAGCAGTTGAAACAAGGAGAACTCCGTCCATAACCGGGCGTAAAGATCCTCTTCCTGGAAGGTTCAGCATGGTGTGGTCGACGACAATGGCGGTGGAGCCACCGCTATCGAAATTGACTACATTCCAAGCTCCATGAGCCAACATCCAATTAGCGATGTCGATACAGTTGATACCGGCACTATTTTCCGATAATTCCGTAGCTACGAAATAGACGGTTTTTCCATCTTGTGACATGCCTGCCATTGTGCGACAAGAAGTTTCATATTCCCGTCCGTTTTCAAAGTCATTATATTCTCCGTCGTGGAGTTTTCCTTCATAGGCTATGCTGGGGTATCCGTGGAATGCTTGTAAGATATTGTCTGGTGGTGTTCCGAATTTTCCGGCAACTAATTTTTGCGAGATGGTTATTCCTTCGCCAACTTTTATATCGGGGAGTGAATTCAGTTTTGTATTACGGAGGTATAGAACAAAATCGGTGTCGGAAGTTTGTAGGGGTAAATCCGAGACTTCGAGTACATCGCATACCGTGGGAGTTCCATTCACAATCCAATTGGATCGGGGGGCGTATTTTTATGTATCTTCCCTCGGCATCTAGATTGAGTGAGTTCATATTTGTGAACAGGACGCAATCTCCGTTGCGGATTGTTTCTGCGCCCCAGTTGAAATGGTCGATTGTCACTTCGTCACCCGATGCCGAAATTGCTTTGCACTCTGGAACGGGAAAAAGACCGATGCCGTTTTATCTTGGGTAATAGCAAATGTCGATCTTCCGCTACCTGCTGGCATAGAGATGACGCCGTTGCTAATGTTTAGTCCGATACAGACGCCTTCGTCATAACTGAAAAAGTCATGATTGAAGGCCGCGCATACTTTATGCCCCGGGGTGGTTAGCCGCTTTGACATGTCTTGTACCAATTCCGTTTTAAATCAGGAACGGAGTTGTTCGATTGTACTTGTTCAATTACATTGTAAGGATTGGTCATGTCGATAGTGGTCGCCCACAGTGTGAGGGGAACCGATTCGTATCTGATTTTGATATACTCTATACCGGGACCTATTTCGTAGTGTTCCAATGTGTCGGCTACGCCCCAATTGGGAGCCGCGGCCGTGACGGAGAAAATTCCTATCACTATAAAAACGAAGAGCGTAAGGTTCTTTTTCATGTGTTTTAATATTAGTAAGATCTTGTGATAAAAACTAAATTAGTTTTAATAACAACAAAGATATACTACTTTTTTCGAATTTTAGATACTGTTTATTCTAAAATATTGTATTTAAATATTATTTATTGTGTCGATTTTCTGGTGGGTGATCGTTTTATCGTTCCTTTGAAAAGTTTGTGTTAGGATAAGATATTGTTTAATAGTGCTTTGTCGCTTCATTTTTTCTTGTAGTAGCCGTGGTGGTAAAAAAATTGACACTATTTAATTTCCATTATTATAACGAGATTCATATATTTGTTTAATATTATAGAATAGGGCTATAATTATTAAATTTATAGTATAGTTATGTCGGTTTATAGTAATTGGAAATATTTCTTCGATTCTTTTTGGAAATTTGTGTCCCGTAATAGTTATCCTATTGTTTTAGTATTGTTTTTTATATGGATATGTATAGGTATTTTCCCGTTGACATGTTATGAATCAGATAGTATGCATGTTATTGCGGGTGTAATATCATGTATAATCAGGGACTTACATTCCCGCCAGTATATTCTTATTTATATGAAATGCAACCGTTGGTAACCTATACGATGGTAGGATTCAAATATATATTTGACATGTGAACAAATCTATTGTTTGCTGTCTGCCATATGCGGACTCTATTTATCGTGGAAAGTGTGAATTTCGTTTATCGGATTACATCTTTTAGAAAAAATATATATTTTGCTTTCTCTGTTTCTTATTCCAGAGTCTTTTGCCATTTCGATGTATCCCAATTCGGCGATTTTTGCGGCTGTGTTTTTGTTTGCGCTCTAAACAGGTTATTAGATGAAAAGTTTTCTGTGGCAATGGTGTTGATGGTAATCGCTCCTTTATATAGGATAGATATCTTGATAGTTTATCCGGTGGTATTTTTTATTTTTTTGTTTCAAAGGAAGAGTGTAAAAGAGAGTATAACGAGATCGGTATTTTTAGCTGTTCTCATACTTCTATTTGTGACGATTGGATATTGGGGGCTGCGGGCAAATCCTTTAACCGCATTGACCGGTTATAACGGTATGAATGAAACACACAGTTTCGCTTCGCAAGTAAAGTTTGCGGTATTTACGTTTTATACGATTCTCAATTTTGTTTTTGTCCCTATGGGTTTGGTTGTCCTTTTCCGGGAAAAGAAGTTTGGAATTATGGGGATAGCGTTGATTCCTATTATTCTCATTCATTTTATGTTTCGTTATACAGGGTGTGCGCCTAAACATTATTTATATTTGATTCCTTTTGTTTCTCTCATAAGCGTCTATGCTATGAGGTGGATATATGAGAGGGTCAAAGGGAAACCGGTTTTAAAGTACGGTATAGTTTCTATCGTAGTTTTGTTTTTATGCCTCGGTATAAGAATAGACTTTCCCGACTCGCCGTGGAGAAATGTTCTTGATTCGGATGCGAAGTTAGGTCCTTATGTTCAATTTTGTAGGGAAAATTATACGAAATATCATGTCTCGATAGGAGTGGGTGCAGGTCAACTGATACCGACGTTAGACGAGTATATGTTACTTAGCGGGAATTTATTTTATCCGTTTTATATTCATGAATATAAAACGGTAAAAAGAGGGTAAGCGAATCGCAGTAAAAAAATGGTTCGATGAAAAAAGACTATAATTTATTGGCATGTAGTTGGGAAGATATATTTTATTTTCCCAACTTGCTGCTCGAAGAAGGGTATGAATTTAGAGAGTTGCCTTGTGAGAATTTTACGTATGAATTATTAAAAAGGAGATAGGCGAGTGACATTATACACCCGAGAAATTCCGAAAGGCGATATACAAGGAATGGTTCAAGCGATTGACGAAGTTAATGAATATTCCAAAGGCGAAGACCTTTATATTGTATCGGCTCTTGAAAATCAAGACTATTTGTTGAATAAACTATCTGTTAGCGGAAAAGTTCGTAAGCAAATGGATAGACTCTATAAAGTAAATTAGATAGTTTCTCAATATTTTTTTTCGTGGATATATCGAATAATTCTGCGTTTGTATAAAATGTGATTATGGAAGCCATCTGTAATGCTAAATAAATTTGTTTTTGCTCTCATTTGTATTACCTTTGACGAGAGTTAAGGCTTGTTGAAGCTCAACAGACCTGTTCTGTATTTGCCTTGTATTATGTTTGTGTGAAATACGAAAGCAGACGGAGTGTCTGTATAATACCGAAAAAATCGTTTATACGTAAAAAATATGAGTGTGATAATTTCTCCATCGTTGTTGTCGGCAGATTTTGGAAATCTGAACAATGAGATAGATATGATAAATGCTAGTGCCGCCGATTGGTTGCATATCGATGTGATGGACGGTGTGTTTGTCCCGAATATTTCTTTCGGGTTTCCGGTGTTGGAATTTGTGAATCGGCAATGTGAAAAACCTCTTGATGTGCATTTGATGATCGTCGAGCCTCAAAAGTTTATACCAGAAGTCAAGCGTGTGGGCGGAGCTATTATGACGGTTCATTATGAGGCATGTACACATCTTCATCGGGTTGTTCAGCAGATACATGCAGCAGGTATGCAAGCCGGAGTTTCATTGAATCCTCATACACCGGTGTCCTTGTTGGAAGATATTATCGAAGATGTCGATTTGGTTTTGCTGATGTCGGTAAACCCTGGCTTCGGCGGGCAGAAATTCATTCCTCGCATATTGGATAAGGTGAGGGATTTGAAAGAGATGATCGCTCGTAGAAATTCGCATGCGGTTATAGAGATAGATGGCGGGGTAAATTTGGATACCGGTCGGCAATTAGTTGAGGCAGGAGCCGATGCATTGGTTGCCGGTAGTTTTGTTTTCCACTCGGATAATCCTATCGATACGATTGCTCGATTGAAGCAGTTGTAAAAGGAAATATATGGGATAGCCTCTATCGCATATTCGTGCTCAGAGGAAGGTGAAACGTTTCTTGTTTCGTTACAATCCGACGAGTTTTCTATACAATAATATAAAACATTCTAAATTTCTCCCCTGTGTTTTGCAACGTAAAATATAAGGGAGAGACCGAAGAAACGATAGTTTCTGAGGAGAGGGGTTAGATGTATAAAACCACAATCCCCTCTGATTTTCTACTGAGCCGTTTTTTCAGCTCCGGGAGGTTTAATCCATTATCAGATTATTGCATATAACCTTTGACCGTCATCGGGTCGTTACCTACTAAAACTTCAACCGTTGTTTTTTCACCTCGGCTGTTCTCGTAGGCGAATGTATAAGTATGGCCTTTTTTCCAATAAGAAACTCAGAGCATCGTTCATATCTTGCAAAGGACCGGCTGTGCGGCCTCCACCCACTTGTATGCCATTGCAAAATACATCGACGTTTGCTTCTACTCGATCACCGGAATCGGAGCTATGCCGTTTATCTCGGAACATCATGAAAGTCACATTCGTATGGGTCCCTTGTTTCGTAAGGATTTGGGTCGATTCGGTGTATATATCTCGATAACGTTGCGATACATCGATACCATGAACACTGCGTGCATCTTCATTCCACGCCATTGGAAACCAGTCTCCCGTAGGTCGGAACGATACAGCATAAATTCCGTGTGTATGGTCTCCCGATACTGATTTTCCGGCATCGGCCATAAACCAAGCCTTGTCGAGTACAGGAGGTTGATAATATTCTGTGGAGAACCATGTCCCATCTATCCAAACTTCTGTCCAACTGTGGTTACCTCGATTGTCGTGCCAAGCGGCAGTCCCTGCAAAACGTGCCGGAATACCTACGGAGCGAAATGCGTCGACCAAAAGAATGGATAACCCGGTACAGGAAGCCATGCCTTGCCTTATTGATTCAGCAGGACTTTGGTTGGTCTTTTCCCGAAGCGTGTTGTATTCCACTCCGACCACTTCGGGGATAATTCGGTTTATTGTGTCGATGGCCGCTCGTATGTCTGCACATTTGGCTACACGAGGAGCGAACCGATTATAAAAAATCTTGTCTCCACGAGTCCCGAGTTTCATCTACCACGGCATAGGGTAAAACTTCGTTGAGGAAGATAGAGTCGGGTAGTGCTTTTGTCCATGAAAATTCAGACCGAACCCGACAGGCGTATGCCACGTTCTCTTTTTAAAAGATCGAGATTCATCGTGTCGCGGTCTCCCTGTGGCATCCAAACTATCAGGTAAGCCATCGCTTCTTGTTCGTCGTGTGGCGTTTTGTGTAATAGTAATCTTAGGCTATCTGCACGAGACGACTGGTCTAAAACGGTTTCGAGTTGTCGTTTATAATCGGTTGAGATACCAGAGGTACAAGCAGAGAATGAGCAAATCAACCCGACAAGCAGTAGAAAAAATGGAGCTTCTTTTTCTCATGTGAGAGTCGTTTTTAGATTAGTTGGTTCAGAATATTACGAATCATGGTTGGGTCGATTCCGATTGATGCATATTCGGGAATCCCTGTACTCCGCCCATTGAGATCGACGGATTTTTATAGGTCATACGGCTTTCTGTTAAGTTTCGAGCACTGAAATGTATGGCATCCACTCCGGTGTCGGCAAACAGTTTGACGTTCGATGCATTACTCCGCTTCCTGCCATTACGGCTATTCGTCCTGCGGAGGCTTTGACTAACGAATGAATGTTCTTGATTCCTTCCGGTGCTGTGTTACGTCCTCCCGAAGTGAGTACCCGACAGCAACCGACTCTCACGAGGGCTTCGAGGGCTTCGTTGGTATCGCAGGTCATGTCGAAAGCCCGGTGGAATGTAAATTCCATTTCTTTGGCTGCGGCGACCAATTCTGCTGTGCGGATTTCGTCTACTCGTCCGTCGGAAGTGAGTATTCCCGCTACCACGCAATCTGCTCCGCAGTCATGGGCAAAACTAATTTCTTCGAGCATTTGATGAAATTCTTTGTCGGAGTAGAGGAAGTCTCCGCCACGGGGACGAATCATTACACTCAGTTTCAAATGAGGAATTCGACGAGCCATGCGAATGAATGCGGCCGATGGGGTAGTGCCTCCCTCATAAGGAGATGCACACAGTTCTACACGGGTGATACCCATATCGGCGGCTATTTGGCAGGTTTCGAGTGTGAAAGTGCAAAGTTCGGTTTCTATCATGATTACCGTTTCTCTAAATTGTGTATCGAATTTTCATTTTTAAAGGATTTTACAAAGATAGTGAAAGGTGGGTGTAGAGACAAACGGAAATATTGTATCCGATTTGGCTATGCCTAACCGAATCCTATCTTCGTAGTTGCAAAGATAGATATTTATTGATGGGATGCAAGAGGGAAAAGTGGGTCATTGGTTATGTGTAGTCATACCCTATGTATTGTATCATTCAATAAATACGAACAGCTATGCGATTATCGCATAGCTGTTTTTTTACAAGAGGAAATATGCTTATTTCGACTTTTTTCATTCCCTTATAAATGAGAAATCCTACGATAAATACACAAATAGCGATGAGTATATAGAGTATTTCGTGGCTATACATCTGTACTTTCGAGATAAGTTCGTCTTCGGGGATAACAGCATGGAATCCATATCCTATGGCGGCCAATACGATATTCAACACATGGCGCCAAGAGTCGTGAAAAGAATAAATTTGGAGAATTTCATACGTGCCAATCCTGCCGGTATGGAAATAAGTTGACGTACAGCCGGTATCAGTCTTCCGATGAGGGTGGATATACTACCATGCTTGTCGAAATAGCGTTCGGCTGTTTCGACTTTTTTCTGGTCGAGCAGACAGATATGTCCGATGCGGCTGTTGGCGAATTTATAAACGAGCGGACGTCCAATCCAACGGGCTAAGTAGTAATTAATGATTGCACCGAGGTCTGCTCCGAGAGTCCCGAAGATAACCACCAAATACATGTTTAATTCTCCGTAAGCGGCTTTATATGCGGCCGGTATAATGA
>VOFI01003996.1_pt1 | contig 15761 bp, 19 predicted proteins | sample 5384131 | NCBI WGS metagenome assembly VOFI01 (sample SAMN12384728, study PRJNA508395) | human gut metagenome | isolation source: healthy gut H | host: Homo sapiens
TTGAAGTTTACGGTCATACTTTGGAGTTAGTCATAAAGGTTGGCAAATATTATTGCGAAAATGTTTCTTGTCCGCGAAAAATATTCTGCGAACCGTTGTCTTTTCTGGCTCGTCGGTATGGTAGACGGAGCTATCTTGTTGAGGAACGCATCAGATCGATAAGCTTGGAACTTACTTCCCGAAAGGCCTCTTCTCTTTTGCAGCTGTTCCATATAACGGCCAGTAGCTCTTCCTGCTTACGCATCCTACAACAGTGCGGGCAACATAATCCTATGCATAATAAAAGTATTTATGTAGGTATTGATGATTTTGCCTATAAAAAAGGTAAGGATTATATGAGTGTGGTCGTAGACCAGATGACACACATGCCTATTGCTTTGTTAGAGGATAGAAACGGAGAAGCGCTTGATAACTGGCTCACCCGGAATCCTCAAATACAATATATAACGAGAGACCGTGGAAGATGTTTCACAGAGGCTATAAACAGAATAATCCCTGGTGTTACACAAATCTGCGACCGGTTCCATCTAACCAAGAATATGACGGACACGATGATACCGGAAATAGAGAAAATGATTCGTCAGACCAAGCAAAAGCTCAAATACGAATATCCTGACAGAGACACGGCTTCTTCGTTAATTCTTCAGGACATATTTAACATGGGAGATGTCCGACACAGAGAAAAATTGAAGATATACAGGGAAAGCCTGAACTTAAAAATGCAGGGGATGACCATTGAGCAGACAGCCGCGCATTTGGGCAAGAAAAGTCGCTACATTTATAAGCTCATTCACAACAGGAGAATAGGGGCATACTTGAATGAGCAACAGAAGACAGCTCTTAAATATGTATCCGAACTGGCTACAATCATTAGTGCGGGCTGTATTACCCGAAAAATATTGGCACAAAAAATGGGGAGTAAAATCAGTGGCGCACTTATTGGAAGGATAACATCCAGCTTGCGAAAAATGTATCAACAAAAGAGGAAGGAAGTCAAGGAGCATAATGAGAGCATTGAAAACGGAAGTAAAACACAGAGAGTTTCACAGAATCAGATACGCAAATACATTCTAAAGGGAGAATCGGATAATCCTAAACTAGCGGAACTATATAAGTCCTCACCACAGATTAAAGAACTCTTAAGCGTGTGTCAGAATTTCAGAGATATGATTAATGGGAACACTTATGATAAGGATATTAGAAAGTGGTATGAAAAATGACAAGAGTGTTCTGCAGCAGATTCTTTTCTTTCAGAATCTGCATAGCGTCACCCACCTGTTGATCAAGCAAGCCGACTTCCGCCAAATATCTGGCATAGTATTCACGCGTCACTTCCGTGTCGATAAACTGTGGCGGCAACTGAAGTTTCTTCCGGTCGAAGACGGAAGCGTCACCACCTGTCCAGGGAGCATGCGAATTAATAGAAGCCAAGACAAGGCAGAAAGGTTGGGAAGCATCACGTTCCATAAACTTCTCGATACCTTTGGTATGATAATCAGTGTTTGGGCTTGTACATCCTTTGGGGAATCCCGGTACATCTTCGAACGGGAAGTTAGCCAAAGGTTTGATATGCCACTTCCCGGCCAATCCAACCCGATAACCCAGATTTCCCAGATAAGTGGGAAGAGATTTTACATCGGCATTGACCGAGCTATGGTTGGCGTAACCGCCATGATGCATCGGATACATACCTGTATAAACACAATGCCGGGTAGGCGTACTCATCGAAACAGAATTATACGCACTGTTGAGCTTTATCCCCTGTCGAGCCAATGCATCTATATGGGGAGTCTTGTTGTTGACTGCTCCGAAACAGCCTATATCGTAATAGGAGCAGTCATCGGCTATGATTAATAATATATTAGGCTTTGAAGGTGTTTGGGCAAACCCGTTTCCTATCGCCAATCCGCCTAAGAGGCATAAACTAATCATTGATTTTTCCATCTTGTATTATTTTCAATTCATAGGGTTAACAGATTCAACGTACTACTTTCCATTCTTTAGGAGCTTTGAATCCGTCACGACCTTTACCGTAAGGTACTTCCGGTATACAAGGAGTGATCGTGTCATATTTCAGGGCAACCTCATACAAAGCTTTCACAATTTTCTCGTTTCCTGCGCTGGCATTTTTCTTTTCGTAAGGATCTGTTTTATAATCAACCAGGAAGTCCTGTTTCAAATCCAGTCTCGGTTTCATACCTTTTCTAATCAGTTTATAGTCTTTATTGACTACTGCTCCGTGTCCCAGATAAAAATCGCGGTCGATACAGGCCTTTTTACCGTTTAATACAGGGAGGATGCTGATGCCGTCATATTCACGTTTCGGACGGCTGTGATCTCCTACCAAATCTTTCAATGTGGGAACAAGGTCAACAAAACCTGTTACTTGTGAGCTCAAGTTCTTATATTGTTTCTCTGCCTTCTTCCAATAAAGAACAGCAGGTGCATGTACGCCTCCGTCCCACTCGTCAAATTTATGTCCACGCAAAGGTCCTGATGAGGATCCCGGAACACCGGCAGTGCCGTTATCACTAAAGAAGATAAAGAAAGTGTTGTCCATAATTCCTTTCTTCTTCAAGGCATCTACAATAGCACCGATTCCCCTGTCCATACAAGAAACCATTGCACTATAAGTCGCTTTTTTCTGTTCTTTCGGTGTCAGGCTGTCGAAATTGTCAGTATAGAGTTTTATATCTTTTTCCTGTGCCTGCAAAGGTGTATGAGGTGCGTTATAGGCCACATACAACATAAACGGACCTTCTTTCTCGTATGCATCGATACAGCGGATGGCTTCTTTGGTTATCAATTCGGTAGAATATCCTTTGTCGTGGCAGGTTTCCCAGTCGTTGTGCCAGTCCAGTTCACCTTCACGCGTCAGGTCGAAATAATCTATCGCACCGTTCAGATGACCATAGAAATGCGAAAATCCCCTATTCATCGGATAATGCACTTTCTTGGTATGTCCCAGATGCCACTTACCAATAATAGCTCTGTTCTTATATCCGTTACGTGCCAGCATATCGGCCATCGTTTCTTCATTCTCATCCAGTCCGTCCTCACGCCAGGGCGGAATAACAGCCGAACGGACACCAAACCGGTTCGGGTAACGTCCCGTCATCAGCCCCGCACGGGTAGGCGTACTGATGGGAGAAGTGTAAAAGCGTTCGAGTTCCACTCCTTCGCCTACCAGAGCATCCAGACAGGGAGTCTTGATTTCACTACCATGAAACCCTACATCTCCCCAACCTAAATCGTCGGCCAATACAATCACAATATTAGGACGCTCTGTCTGCGCATAAAGAAATGCCGGAAGCAGAGTACATCCACAAAGCAAACCAAAAAATTCTTTTTTCATGATATACGATTTATAAATTACATTCTGTGTTTATTCGTTTTGATGTGTGACGGCTTATTTTCTCTTTCCAGGCATGTGTTCGAAGGCACGCATCTCGGTCGGTTGTCCTTCGTCTCCACAATCCTTCATCCAGCGTTTCAACTCTTTATCCAAGCGGCTGATGGTAGAAGCTTGTTTCGCGTCCTCCGCCAGATTCTTCATACAATACGGGTCGTTCTTCACATCATACAATTCGATAGCAGGGCGATGCTGGTATTTAGTGGTCATCGCTTTTGCATGAGCATCCGTTTCTGCCAGACTTTGCCACTCTTTAAACAAAGGAGATTTTGTTTCAACATTCTGGAAAGTAGCTTCCGGGGTGAGATTGACAATATATCTGTATCGGCCGTCGTATGCCGAACGGATGCCATAATAAGGCGATCCGGCATTGATGCCTCTCGTGGTCTGAAGGGAGAAAGAATATTTCTTGTGTGCTTTCTTCTTGCCTGTCAATACCGGTTTAAAGCTTTCGCCATCTACTTTCGCCTGCGGCTTTCCTCCTATTATGTCGACAAAAGTAGGGACAATATCTACGTATTCTACCAACGCGTCACTTACGCTTCCCGGCTTAACCACTCCCGGCCAACGAACGATACAGGCAGAGTGTACCCCCGCATCATAACAAGTCCATTTGGCAAAAGGCAGGCTGTTGCCTTGTTCACTCAAATATACGACAACAGATTTATCCGTCATTTTTTCCTGATCCAGGATAGAAAGGACATTGCCGAATTCTGATCCATATAATTGATCTCTGCCAGATAATGGGTAAACAACTCACGTGTCTGGGGAATATCTACATACATAGGAGGCAGTGTCAGTTTGTCCGCATTAAATTGAGAGGCATCGCCTTTATTCCAAGGAGTATGCGGTTGATTGGAGGCTACAAACAGACAGAAAGGTTCGCCTTTCGCCTTGCAATCGGAAATAAATTTCTGAATTGCTTCAAAATTCAAGTCCCCACCTTTCAAAGGAGGTACATAAAGGTCGAAAGGAAATACTGATTTCGGGGCAATATGCGATTTCCCGATCAATGCGACTTTATAACCCAACGGTTGCAGATGATGTACAACGCTCAATGTTCCTTCATTGGCACAAGTGTGATTAGGGTAAGCTCCGCTGCGTACAGGCCACACACCTGTATATAGATTATGGCGGGTAGGCGATGACATCGGAACAGCCTGATAGGCTTGTGTGAAACGTACTCCCCTGTGTGGCAAAGTGGTCGATATTCGGAGTTTTCGAATCAACACTGCCATAACAGCCCAAATCATAATGAGAACAATCGTCAGCTATGAACAGCAGAAAGTTCGGTTTTTCCGTTTGCTGGGCAAAAGACAGGCTAGTAGCTCCCAAGGCTACGGATGCACTTACTAGTAATTTATTCATTTTGTGTTCCTCCTTTATTTATTTCTTTGGATGCTTCGGTAATACAAAGTTTGCATTCGCCCATTTCTCCCATTCGGCAACTAACTTGGTAAGCACTTCAGGGTGCTGTTCTGCCAGATTGTTACGTTCGGTACGGTCTTTAACCACATCGTACAATTCCCACTCTTTTCCTTTTTCGTCGCGGATTGCTTTCCAGTTTCCCCAGCGGATCGCTCTATTGTTCTGATGTTCCCAATACATATATTCGTGTATAGAGTCTGCTTTCTTTTGAATAGCAGGGAAAAGGCTACTGCCTACCAATGGATATATTTTGTTTCCGCCGTGATAAGTTTCCGGATAGGCGGCTCCTGTTGCTTCCAGAATTGTCGGCATAATGTCCGGCAAATAACCGGGAACACGGCACCATTCACCTTTCTTATTCTTCAGATTGCTTTTCCACGACACGATGAGAGGGGTAGAAATACCTCCTTCATAAGAACGGCATTTGTATTTACGGAACGGAGTATTGGAAACCTGTGCCCATGCTCTTCCGTAAGAAGGGAACACACTACAAGCCGGATTGTTGATTTCAGACACTTTCCCGCCTCCCAATTCAGCGTATGGCTCGGCACAAGCACCGTTGTCGGACAAGAACATGACAAGCGTGTTATCCAACTTACGATTCTTCTTCAGGTAGTCCAGCAATTTTCCTACATTATAATCTACACAATGCACCTGCGCTGCATAAACGGCCATCCGGTAGGCTACTTCATCTTTTTCCTTCTCTGTCAGTTCGTCCCATTTCCGATTCTCCCATTCGGCAAACTCTGTATTCGAGTCGATAATTCCCAACTTAGCCATCCGCTTCCGTCTTGCTTCACGAATTTCATCCCATCCTTTCTCACGATAGATCTTCGTGAATTTTTGAATATCTTCTTCTTTTGCCTGCAACGGCCAGTGAGGAGCGTTGAATGCCAGATATAGGAAGAAAGGTTTGTCATCTTTCTGTTCATCAACAAAGCGGATTGCGTAATCGGTAAATGCATCTGTTGTATAATAGGGTGCTTCCGGCTCCGGAAGTTTTGTATTGTCAAGGGTCAAGCCGCGTCCTCCCGATGGACGGAGATAACTGCAAGCTCCTGCCAAAATTCCGTAGAAGCGTTCAAATCCCGTTGCAAGGGCCACTTTTCTTCTCCATGCATTCCCAAATGCCATTTACCTGCCATAGGTATGGTAGCCGCCTTCTTTCAGAACTTCGGCTATTGTGACACAATTGCGGTTGAGGAATCCTTTGTATCCCGGCACTCCCCAATCATTCGGACTCTTCTGGCCGGGATTTTTAAACGGGTCTTCGGACATCTGACCGATACCTGCCTGATGTTGATATAGTCCTGTCATTAAACTAGCCCGGGCGGGACATGAACGTGAAGTATTGTAGAATTGCGTGAAACGTACTCCTTTGGATGCCAACGCATCAATATTAGGGGTCAGTATTTCTCCACCGTAGCAGCCGATATCGGAATAACCCATATCATCTACCATAATCAGTACGACATTCGGCTTCTCCTGTGCCGAACAAAACGATGCCATCAGTAAGGGGGCAGTCATTAAGAAATTCTTCTTTACCATAGTATTATCAATTATCTGGAAAACAAAAATAGAAGTTTATGCAAAAGGAAGGGAAAAATGCTAATCAATAAAGAACAAAATCAGGTATATGTGATACCCGAAAAGAAAATTCCCTATTTAAAAAGACAATAGTTCCCTTCTATTTTCAACATTTGATTCAATGTTACCACCAATGTTTTTTAGAATGAACAGCTTTTTTCTTTTATTGAACAATATGTTTCCTCTTTTTGTATGTCAAATGTCCTATCTTTGTATAAACTAATACACTTTGCGCACAAAACGCAAAACAAAAAAAATAAATAATGAAAAAGGCACATCTGATTTTTGGCCGGCTTATTGTTATCCTTTACATTAAACGCAGCCAATGATATTCCTCGTCCGGAATATCAAGACCTCAATTTGAAAGATCCGAATGGATTAATCTCAACGGTGAATGGACATACGAGTTCGACTTCTCCAATTCGGGGAAAAGCCGGCGGTTGACAATAGCCAAGCAATTCAGTAATACGATTACCGTCCCTTTCTGTCCTGAAAGTAAACTGTCAGGAGTGAATTATACCGATTTTATCAATCAGATGTGGTACCAACGTCCCATATCCATACCTTCCGACTGGGAGGGAAAGAAAATCATACTGCACTTCGGAGCGGTCGATTATTATGCAGAAGTCTTCATTGACGGGCATTATGTAGGCAGTCATTATGGAGGAAGTTCTTCTTTTTCAATGGATGTAACTCCTGCCGTCAAAGCGGGACAAAAGCACAACCTAGTTGTTTATGTCACGGATGATGCCCGTTCAGGGCTTCAAACTATCGGTAAGCAATCTACCCGGATATCTCCTTATGGATGTTTCTACTCCCGTGTCACAGGTATTTGGCAAACCGTATGGATGGAAGCTGTTTCTCACTATGGTCTGAAATCAGCCGTAACCACTCCGGATATTGATGAAGAGCAGTTAATCATCACACCCGAATTTTTATCAGGCATCCAATGATAGGACGCTTCAAATCACCTTGTATGACAATCAGAAAAAGGTGGTTCAAAAAACTGTAAAATGTAACAACGGAACTCCTGTCATCCTTCCCATTAAAAACATGAAACTCTGGAGTCCCGAAGATCCACACCTTTATGATATTGTCTACAGTATCAAAAGTCCGACCGGAGAAACCGTAGATGAGGTAAAATCTTATATAGGTATGCGTAAGGTGCATACGGCAGATGGAATGATCTATTTAAACAATGAACCTTACTTTCAACGCCTCGTCTTAAATCAGGGATATTATCCGGATGGACTCTGGACTGCTCCAAACGACGAAGCTCTGAAAAATGATATTCTATTAAGCAAAGCTGCCGGATTCAACGGAGCACGTCTTCATCAGAAGGTATTTGAAGAAAGATTCCATTACTGGGCCGACAAATTGGGATTTATAACTTGGGAGAATCTCCCAACTGGGGATGAATATCAAGAACGAAGTAGCATCACGCAACTTCCTTAGCGAATGGGCAGAAGTTATCACACGGGATCGCAACCACCCGTCAATCATCACCTGGGTTCCCTTCAATCAGCCGCTTGAAGACGCATTAACCCTCTGACGGGTACAATGATGCGCCTGTGCATCGGTACCTATCAACTGACCAAAGCCATAGACCCTTCGTCACCAGTGAACGGTATTGCAGGAGATGTGCATTTCATGAGGTGATATGGAGCATCCCTGCACGAATCTGATGCCATGCGTTTTGCACAACGCGAAGCCTAACAACAGAATGGCATTTTACAACAACCAGCCTTTTTTTCATCGGAGAATTCGGAGGTATACTTTTGGACAGAATCTACCAAACGGGATAACTCATGGGGGGTATGGAGGTATGCTCACCAACGAAGAAGGATTCTACGAACGGCTGGAAGGGTTGATACAGACAATTCCTCACCGGACGTTACAGGATTTTGCTACACGCAATTGACCGACATTGATTTAGAGAAAAATGGAATTTATTATTATGACCGACGTCCCAAGCTGGATATGCAGCGTATTAAGACTATCTTCGAAAAGATTCCAAGCAGACCGAAAAAGATAAAATAGTAAGCTATCATGAAGAACAAACTATTCATACTGATACTCATTGTATGTAATCTCCTGACCGCGTATGTGTCAGGAGAAGTACCTCCCGCCAAGGTTGTATTCCAACAATACATGAACCAAGCACAGACATTTGCCAACAACTTTCCACGAGAGAAAGCGTATTTGCATTTTGACAATACCAGTTATTATGTTGGAGATACGATCTGGTTTAAGGCTTATGTCACTCTTGCCGAACAACAGACTTTCAGTCAGATCAGCCGCCCTCTATATGTAGAGTTGGTAGACCAGACAGGGCATATAGCAGATAAACAAATCATCAAACTGACACAGGGAGAAGGAAACGGACAATTCGTTCTTCCCCGTTCCATGTTATCCGGCTATTATGAGGTACGTGCCTATACCCGCTGGATGCTTGCTTTCAACGAACCGCAGTATTTCTCACGTACTTTCCCGATTTATCAACTTGCGAATAGTGATAAGCTGGAACGTAGTATCACAACTTACGAACTTAGTTCGTCAATGGAGAACCGTCCGTCGGAAACAAAGGAGAAGTTAAGTGTGCGCTTTTTTCCCGAAGGAGGGCAATTAGTGGAAGGAGTGACTTCGCAAGTGGCTTTCAAGGCGGAGAGTAAAGATGAAGGGAATATAGAATTGTCGAGGAACGCTCTATACCAAAAGAAGGAGCAGAAATCACTTCTTTCGAGACTTTGCACGATGGAATGGGGCATTTTGAATATACACCTTCCGCACAACCGGCTGTTGCTAAAGTCGATTTTCAAGGGAAGAAATATGAATTTACCCTTCCACAGGCATTGCCTAACGGGTATGTATTGAGCACTGTCAGTAATGCCGGTGCCCTTTTGGTGAGAGTATCCTGCAATGCCGCCACTCCTCAAGATACATTGGCTGTATTTATCAGTCATCAGGGACGGCCGTATGTTCATCAATTGATTAGTTGCCGGTCGGATGCTCCGCAGGAGTTTATTCTACCCACCCGCAAGCTACCGGCAGGCGTACTGCAAGTCAGCCTCATCAACCGGGCTGGTAATACGTTATGCGAACGTTTTGTCTTTGCCAATCCGCGTGCTCCCCTGCAAATATCGACAAAAAATTGAAAGAGGTGTATGCCCCTACGCTCCCATCCGTTGTGAATTGCAAATAAAGAATGCTAAGGGGAACCTGTGTCCGGAGAATTGTCGGTCAGCATCCGGGATGGTGTCCGGTCGGATTATTGGAGTATGATAACAACATCTTCACTGATTTGCTGTTAACATCTGATTTAAAAGGGTATATCCATCAGCCCGGTTATTACTTTTGCATCGCCGTCTCCCCGGAAGCAAACGGAACTGGATATATTATTAATGGTGCATGGATGGCGTAAATATGACATGAGCCAAGCCATTTCTACTGCTCCCTTTCACTCCGCTTCAATTGCCAGAAACACAATTAGCACTGAACGGACAGGTTAAATCAACCATTCTCAAAAAAATAAACTGAAAGATATAGCGCTTAGTGTGATAGTGAAGAAAGGATGACCAATTTATAACCGGAGGAACCCGTGACCGATGAAAACGGTCGTTTCACCATTCCTGTAGAAGACTTTGAAGGAACCACGGAAGCGGTGATCCAAACCCGGAAAGTCGGTAAAGAACGCAACAAGGATGCATCCATCCTGATCGACCGTAATTTCCCCCCGCTCCGCGGGCACGGCTACAAGGAGCTTCATCAGAATGGAAAGACTTGGCCCACTGGCAACAAAAAGCCGAGAATTTTGATTCTCTATACATGGATTCTATCCGGAAAGGTAGAAGGGCTTTATGTATTAGATGAAGTGGAAATAACAAAAGCAAACGCCGGCAAGGAAGTAATATGGCTACTAAAATCAATGAGAAAAGCATTGACGCTTATTACGACGTACGCCGCTCTGTAGATTTATTACGTGACAATGGGAAGATTGTCACAACTATTCCGGAATTAATGGAAAAGTTAAGTCCGCAATTCGATTGGGATCGTAGCAATGACAAGCTTACTTATCGGCAGAAACCAATCTGCTATATCATGGATAACCACATTTTATCCGAGACAGAAACTCAAATGATGTTGACCGAAGTGGATGGACTGGCTTCTATCATCATCAGCAAAGGAACCGGAGGCATTGATGACGACATCATCCAAAAATACAAAAATGTCTGAAGTAACCGATAGCACGGGAGTGGATATCAGCAAACTGGATAAATACAGTGTTTTCTACCTGATTCCCCTACCCAGACGCGATGTATTGAACAAAAGTCAGACTGCCGTACTTGGTACCCGGCAAACAGTCATTCAGGGATATACTCATGCACTGGAATATTATTCACCTGCCTACCCGACCAAAGAATTGTATATGGATAAAGTGGATCAAAAGACGGACGTTATACTGGAATCCATCCGTACAAGCTGATGAAAATGGAAAAGCTGTGATTGAATGTTATAATAACCAATATTCCACTCCGGTGATTATTCAGGCGGAAACGATGAGTAAGGATGGACAGATAGGAAGTATGAAGTATTCTACCATTGGACAAATAGAATAATATTCCTTACTACAAAAGAGTAAGTATACGAACAAGAACATTCTGAAAATTTTCACTTTTCTATCCTAACAAGAGTAATTTTCACTTTCAAAAAGGCAACTAGCTCATTGCGAGTCAGTTGCCTTATATATTTTTTTTAATTCAAAGAATATCCCATTACAAGTATGTTTGGCACTTAATAATGACAGTATATCTTATAAAACACGAAGTTTCTTAATCTTTTTTCGCTTCTGGTTTTTCCGGTAATTTTTCACCATTTACTCTCACATTCTCGAAAATAATATTCTCACCATGCTCCAAGCGATAGTCCGACACAGCCTTATCTACGGTGATATTCTTCAACGTAATGTTTCTTATAGGGTAGTTCCGGGAATCCAGCCATGGATATAGCACACTCATTCGTTTGCCCACAAGTTACGTTTTCGACCGTAATCTTGTTGAACAAGGTAGGATGAAATCCCGATCGCTCTCCCTTATAATTCGGTTCTACGCGAACCAAAGCTGTGCGCACCGAGTCAGCCTGTATGTTGCGAACATAAATATTTTCGATATATCCCCCTCTGTCAAGATTCGATTTGAAATAGATGGCATTCGATGATTTAAGGATACTAATATTTTCTATAAATACATTACGTACACCTCCCGATATTTCGCTTGATACATACCGTTTATTTTTGACCAAAAGGTGCAATTGCGAATGACGACATTTTCAGTAGGCTGTCCAATACGCCAAGCATCATTATCCCGTCCCGACTTAATAGCAATAGCATCATCGCCCGTGGAGAAAGTACAACCTTCAATCAAAAACGTTGCTGCATGATTCAGGATCACAACCATCGTTATTCCGATTATGACTGTCAACCGTTACATCACGAACAATAACATTATTGCAAAAATATCGGATGGATCACCCAGAACGGTGAATCTTTGATTGTGATACCTTCAATACGCACATTTACACAACCATACGGTTCGATAAACCCTGGACGTAATCTGAAACCCTCTCCAAATATACGCCTGTAAATAGGCAGGTTTTCACGTCCCATTCGTCTTAGTATTTCCTTGTCTATATTCTGATTATCAGCCCAGGCAGAAAATTTCTTGGAACCATTGCCATTTATCGTGCCTTTTCCAGTCAAAGCGATATTCTGTACATGATAAGCGTAAATCAGCGGAGAATAATTAAACTTTTCCGTTTTAAATGGAATGACAGTTATTTTTTTTTGTCCCGATTTGGTAAGGTTCTACCATGCAACGCTTCGCCCATGCTTCGTATGCTTTTGACATTTCTGCCACCTTCTCCGGATATTTAGCAGCCAGATCATGTTGCTCGCTCCGATCTTCATTCAGGTTGTACAATTCCCATTGAGAGACATTTTATTTTTCATGTTTGCTCGGGTCTTCATTCGAATTCCCATTGAGGTTATTTTGGGGCGAACTAGTTTCCAGCCATCATTGGAAAGGAAAGCACGTTCGTTGAAGTGTTCAAAACCCAGATAGTCGTGTCCCTTGCGATGTCCGGTCTTGAAGATAGGAAGTAAGCTCTTTCCTTCCATTGGAAGAATATCATGTCCTTTATAGGTAGTTGGATATTCAGCATCCGCTAAATCGACACAAGTAGCCATGATGTCCATCACGTGACCTATTTCAGATGTCATGCCACCCACGTTCTTTTTAATTCCTTTCGGCCAGTGAGCAATCATCGGAGTACAAATACCTCCCTCATAAGATTTAGCTTTCCAAAAGCGGAATGGAGTATTCGCTACATTAGACCAACGGGCTCCCAATGAAGCGTATGTAGTCTGTGGTCCAGGCAATACTTGTTTATTACGCGGGTAAATGATTTTCTTTCCATCACGAGTCATATCCGGACGGTCGTTCTCTCCACCAGACATGTTCTGGCAGTCTTCATTACTGCAACCATTATCAGACAAAGAAAAGAATCAGTGTATTATCAAGCTGTCCGGTCTTTTTCAAAGCCTCGATAATTTGTCCGATACCCTGATCTACACGGTCAATCATTGCAGCGTGAACGGCCATCGCACGGGCATCCCATTCTGCATGTGGATTGTCTTCCCATTTGTCATGGAACTGACGTTCGGACAAAAAGTTATCCATTCCGGGAAAATACCCAACTGCTTTTGACGTTCGTAGCGGGCATTACGGATAGCTTCCCAACCTACTTTATAAGTATCCTTATATTTCTCAATATCTTCAGGAAGTGCATGCAGCGGCCAATGCGGTGCTGTATAAGCCAAGTACATAAAGAATGGTTTGTCATCCTTTGCATATTCTTCTACCTCTTGCACAGCGCGGTCAGAAAGAGCTTGGGTTATATAATATCCTTTGGGTACTTCTTTTATAGGCACTTCACCTTCTACCAGGCTGAACGGATCAAAGTAATCCACCACTCCATAAATTACTCCATAGTGAGAATCAAACCCACGATTGACGGGATAATGACATAAATCAGAGAATGTATCATGGAAGACACGGTGTGCCAACCATTCGCGTTGGTCTTTACGGAGTGGAGTCTCTGCAACATGCCATTTTCCAACCATACTGGTGGTATATCCTGCTTCTTTCAACACCTCGGCAATGGTAACGGCATTGCGTGAGAGTGTTCCGCGATAGCCCGGCAAGTGAGCATCAAAGGTCATTCGTCCGATTCCGGCTTGGTGCTGGTAAAGTCCCGTCAACAGGGAAGCACGAGTCGGGCAACTACGACTTGCATTATAGAAATGATTAAAGCGTACTCCTTCTTGTGCCAGTTTATCCAAATTAGGAGTATGAATCTCGCTACCATAGCATCCCAGATCGGAATAGCCAAGGTCATCTGCAAGAATTACCAAGATATTAGGACGTTTGTCCGATTTCTTGCCTTTCGCCTCTGCTGCAGAATGGCCAGCAACCATCAAGGCGGTCGGTAATAGTAATAATTTAGAATTCATAAGTTTAATATTGGTTTATAATTTGTTTTCACTGTATTACTCTTTTCCTTTATCTTTGTTTTCCGCAAACCATTTACATACTTTTTTGCTCAACTTAGCTACGACTTCCGGATGCGACTGCGCCACATCGTTTTTCTCGAATTTGTCTTTTTTTCAATATCGTACAGCTGTGCATCGCTTCCATCGCTATTTATCAATAGCTTCCAGTTGCCACTGCGTATAGCCAGATGAGGACTTCTGTCGTTTACATTTCCCGGTTTCTTAAAGAATTGGTTTCTACCGAAATCCCACATCAAATCCGTTTTACGTTTAGCTTTCGATTTGCCCAAAAGAACTTTATCATAATTTTGTCCGTCTCCCTGATAACCTTTCTCTGTTTCAATTCCGGCTATCGCACATAAAGAGGGATATAAATCGACTGCACACAGTACGCTCTCATTATTCACTTGTCCAGCCTTTATTCTCTTGGGGTATTTTATAAGGAACGGCATACGAATTCCACCTTCATAAAGGCTGTTCTTCGTTCCTCTTAAATAGGCAGCACGAGCGGATTGGAAACTGGGCGCCGGTCCATTATCACTAGTGAAAATCACGATTGTATTTTCCGACAATCCCAACTCATCCAATGCTTTGATAAAACGTCCGATCTGTTTGTCCATTTCAGCAAGAACAGGGATGAAGGCTTCTTCTGTATTCCAGCTTTTGTTATCCTTTTGCTTAAATTCCGGTACCCAAGGGGTATGCATATCATCCGGCCAGAGATTCAAAAAGAAAGGCTGGTCTTTATGACGTTTGACAAAGTCGATGCTCTTGTTTACAAAGTACTCGGTACGTCTCCAGCGTTTTACGCTGTCTTTGGCCGACCATATCCAGTTCGTAGCAGTGATTGCCGGTTCCGGGTCCGGACTTTCATACGTCGATATATATTCGTCAAAACCATAATTTTTAATAGAAGGTGCATTGTGCACGTCGCGCCCGCCTCCCATGTGCCATTTACCTATGTGTCCGGTGGCATAACCTGCACTTTGGAAAGCACGTGCCATGGAAGGATTCTTGTCACTCAAAAAGTTACGCTGTTCACACTTCTTGTTGCTGGCTTTATTATTTAAAAAGGTATTAATTCCTACTTCAATCGGGAATTTGCCTGTTGTCAATCCGCAACGTGAAGGTGAGCTGACCGGTGCGGATGAATAATACTGATTGAATAACAATCCGTCCTGCGCTATCTTATCAATATTCGGAGTAGGAACAAACTTACCTCCATAACAACCGATATCTCCGATTCCCATATCATCTACATAGATGACGACCACATTGGGTTTTGTCTCTGCCTGCATACTGGCCACGGGTAATAAAGCTCCCAACCAAGGCAAATGTTTTTTGATGTTCATAATTATTCTGATTTAATTAACTATGCTTTTTGTCGGTTTCGTGTGACTGACTTATGTAGCAAAAAGTAGAGAAGTTTTTTTTTTTTTAAGAGAAAGGGAAAAATACAAATCAATAAAGGAAAAAAAACAGGTAAACAGAGATGAAGAATAGCAGTTCGTAACCTATATATAAACAAAATAGGGAAGACACTATTCCTAATATCTTCCCTACCTCTACTCATTTATAAGATTACCATTCAATCTGTTGATCTTCATCCGGAATCTGCGTATTGATATTCCGTTGAAGCGTCATGCTTCCTTCTACTCTATACTTGATAGGAATAACTTCCGTACCACTTCCACCATAGGTAAAATCTTGAAAATCGTATTCAAACAT
>VOFI01003405.1_pt1 | contig 15755 bp, 13 predicted proteins | sample 5384131 | NCBI WGS metagenome assembly VOFI01 (sample SAMN12384728, study PRJNA508395) | human gut metagenome | isolation source: healthy gut H | host: Homo sapiens
AGGAGATGATATCGACGGAGACGCCATAGGGCTTAAGGTATATGAAAAATTAGGTATTTTACCTCAAATCGAAGAAAATCCGAATGCTTATATCGAGAGAGCGATGTACTATGATAAAAAGGGCAACTTCGACAGTGTATCGAAAGAAATCATTTGAAAGGTACTACGTGCATAAGTTACAAATACGACTTTGTCGGAAATATAATAATGACTCATGAAAGTTATCAGAGTAGTAGCAATGCAACAAAAGATATTAAGATAACCCATTTTACATATGATAAATTCGGAAGATTGCTATCCGAAAAGACAACATTGAATGACTCGCAGGAAGCAACGATGACTTATCAATACGATGATTTGGGACGGAAAAATCGAATTATTTATGGAGATAATGTTCTCAGTACGGATATTTCATACGATATAACGGGCCGGGTAATTAGTCAGGATAATGAAGCGTTCGCGATGGAATTGAAATACGAAAATCCTGCGATGACAGCAACAGATCCCAACTATGCCGGTATGGTATCGGAATGTACCTGGCATCAGAAAGGAATGGACAATGGGGGGTACAGACCTACGCTTATTTATACGCCGCGTGGGCAATACGCCGGAGTTCAACATTATTCAGAAGATACGAAGACCGATAAATACGTCGAATATAATATCCGCTACGACGTTAATGACAATATCTTGTCGCTAAACAGAACGAAAACGGCGAACTGCTACATGATTTTCCTATACATATGCAGGCAATCAGCTAATGGCACTGTCGAACGGGGCGACAAACAGGCAGTTTATGATGGGAATATTACCTCTGAGTTTGCATTTCGAATATAATTGTTTAAATTTCGGCCGTATTATTTATAATGATACCGATTCGTATAGGCATAATATCGTTGCATGAATGCACGGGGTTTTGATATATCGGCGGCAGGCATAATATCGTTGCATGATACGGGGTTTGCCGGCGGAATGATCTCCAAAACGTCGAATGGATATGCGATCAGTTATTATGTGACAGATTTCCAGGGAAGTGTCCGGACGATCGTCGATGAGCAGGGTGAAATTGTAGAATGTAACGATTACTATCCGTTAGGTGCGCGCTGGAATGTCGCGCAGTATCCTAAAACGGAGAATCCATATCTGTTTAACGGAAAGAACTTCAAGCAAGTACATTCAATTTCCCTGGATTACGGGGCTCGAATGTACGATCCCTACATCGGACGTTGGTTCTGTCCCGATCCCGCGATGCAGTTGTTCAATCCTTTATGTGTTCTGTGGCAATAACCCGGTTGCTTATTACGATCAGACGGTAGATTCTTTTGGTGGATAGTACCAATTTTTGCTGTTGTAGGAGCATATCTCGGTGGATCGGGCACGCCAATGGAATCCATTCCAGTGGGATTGGACATCCGGTAGAACTTGGGAGGATTCCTTGGCGGGGGCAATAAGGTGCGATCTCCGGAGCTGCTTTGGCTTATGGCGTTTCTGCAATAACAGGGGACAACATTGTTAACAGAGAAGGCTTTTATCAAAAGTTGGTAAGGTTTTCGTTGGACGTCTGCAATTTTCAGCAGTATAAAGGTCGTATCTACGGGTGCAAGTTTGCTGCATAATTTCAGTAACGGAATGGATATTATCAGGGGAAATTATCTATACAGTAGTAAAACCTTCGGAGGAAAAGTTCTTCAAGGATTGAGCCGTGCCACTTGGGAACGTGCCCAGCAATACATGGGCTATTCTTATGCGCATGCACGCAACGGATTCGATCAGGTAGACGTAAGATATTTTTTACGGAGCATTGGTAGTTAATAAAAATAGAACTTATACCAATGCCCATAAAGGCGCTACATTGGGAAATGTAATAAACGGTTGGGGTATTGATGATAATTCGGATCCTATGCTATATCATGAATACGGGCATACGATTCAAAGTCATCGCCATGGCCCGTTCTACTTATATCAAGGAGCTGCGAGTCTCATTAGTGCATCGAAAAAGACAAAGAGTACAATCATAATTTTCATCCTGTTGAACGGCAAGCGAATCGTTTCGCAAAAAGTTTTTTGGTGAAGATCTTTGGAATAAAGCAATGAAAAGCCGGAACAGAAAAAAGTCAGCTCGAAAACTATCAACATACTAAAAATTATTAATTTAAATGCTATGAAAAATATTTTGTTCATATTATGTTTAGGTTTGTCCGGATGTCAAGGAATGGATTCGGATTGGTTGCAGCGTTTCTACAACAATACGACAGAGGATATTTATATATTGATCAATCAACGAAGAGAGGGGAATATACGTTTATCCGGATTATGGCGAATTACCGGAAAATTTAGCCAATCGTGGAGAAGGGAATTCCGTATCTTATAACTACATACAAGGCAGCGGTTGGGAACCTCCATGTATTATCTATTATACACTGACATACAACACAAAAATCAATCGCGGCGACTGTATTCATGTTTATGCTTTTCATGCCGACACCCTGAAAAAATATACATGGGAAGAAATCCGAACCAGCAAAAAATACTGGTTTCGAGAAACGGTATGTCAAAGTACTGACATTCAATTTCCTGATGGATTTAAGTATATGGAAGAGTCTGATGCAGAGAATCCATGACCTATAAATAATTTGAAAAGGCCAACCTCCTGGTTGGCTTTTTTTATATTTTCAATTGGAATGTGTATTAATCAACACAAGGTACGAAACAAAACGGACGTTGTCGGTTTTAGAAACTGAATGAAACGGTTTGTTCTTATGAATACTACGGATGGTTCGATACGCACGGCTGCACGCTCGGCGTATCGGACCGTCTGCTGCGGAACGTCCAGCGTACGACGGGGCTTTTCACTTACTCGTACCTGACCAAACTCTTCGCTGCGGGATTTCTGGCTCTGAGCTGCCGGGGTACGCGCAGCGTGCGCTCCGAGCGCATCACGCACCGGCAGATTCTTCTCGCAGCTGCGGCGGGCCTGCGGCTTTTCTTCTTCGGGGATCCGCTGCGGCACCTGCCGCCGCAGTGGGCGGCACCGCTCTGTCGCAGCTACAAGCATAGGCTTCCTCTCGCTGTTTCTGGCGGGTCTATGGCTCGGACGTCTGGTCAAGGAGCGGCTACGCGAGGATCCGTTCAACGACGAAAACGAAAGTTTCATGCAGGAAACACGCCTGATCGAGAACGAATACTCGGCAAAGATACTCCTCTCGCGCATGATCTCCCCCGCAGCTCTACTGGGTAATGACGGGCAACGACTTTACACTGGACATCAACAACCCCGAAGACCCGAAGATCCCGTGCGTGGGCAACAATCCCGACCGGCAGAACATCTACTCGGCAGCGCTGGGCCTCTATAATTCGCGCATCGTGCGGCTCATCAACAAGAAAGGAAAACTCAAGTCGTCGATCATCATCGACGAGCTGCCCACGATCTATTTATACCTCCGAATGGATATGACGCGGCAAGATGTTAGCCCTTCTCTACCTTAACTGAATTTTCTAAACTAGGGAATAAAACATTTAATATCATGGGTATTAGAACCGACGATTTAGGATTTGTCTTTTATGAAGCCGACGAACAAGAAGAAAAGAGTTGAATATGTAAATGCGATTACCGATTCTTGGAATTATATGGGTAATGACGTTATATGGCCCCCCGCACGATTTTGGGATAGGGGCTTCCCCGTTTACAAAAGAAATGTTTTTGCAGGAAACGGATATTATAGCGACAATTAAAGGCTTCGGATTGGACGTAAATAAATTTTGGTGGGCTGTGCTGTTTGTTTACGATTGGTCGATTGAAAAGTTTACCAAATGTTGTTAAATCCATTTATAAAATGCCGGACTATATTTGGAGATTCAAAAGATTTTGAGATTACATTCCGCGTAAAGGGTAAAAAAAAGAGCCGTAAATGCAAATTATAGTGCAAAACGGCGGCTTTGTATGGATTAAGGCAAAAACTCAAAGAGTGGAAAGACAAGGAGTTTTACCGCATAATAGATCATTCTACCTACACAACGACATTCACAAATTCATCCTATTATACAAAAATAAAATGGAGCGAAAGGCATTCGCTCCATTTCCGTCACATAACATCCATAATCTTGACGTTGTTATTGTTTCACCATGTCATAGCCCAATAATAGATATATTTTTTCATCATTGAAAGCCACGCCACATGAATAGCCGTGGCGGATATTTTCAGGTAACAAATCCCAATCATAACGAGGAATTCTATCTGGAATCAAATACGCATTACCGGCCTGCATGAAAAACAACTCTGTATGAGGAAACAGCCCACAAAGTGAAGAACCATCAAATACACCTGCTTTTAATAAATCAGGAACTTTGTTAAAAATAAATGTTACCGGCAAACCTTGTTTTGTATTGAATATTCGTATCAGTTCGGTTGGAGTATAATACGCTAGCAACGAGTCTTGACTTGATATGACCAAATAATCATTACATTTTCCAACTATCGCAGAGTCTATTGCCCGTTCTGAAAGATAATGTCGGTGCATATAATACGCCGCCGAGTCTTTAGCCTCGTAAACTTCAAGAACTCGCATCGGAGTAAACTTATCAATTGAATCCGGAACCGGATCCTCTTGAGTCATCGCATCTGTAAAATAAAAAATGGGATCTAATTTATCCTCAATAGCATCTTGATAAACGGGAAAATACCTAAATAACGAATCTGGAATATTGGCATTTTTGTAGTCGATCCAACTTTCTTTGAGTATGTCCACCATTGTCTTTTTGATTGGTACGACATGCTACAAACGAGAACAGGATTCCGACAAATATAAAAATATGTTTCATAAAATAATTTATTTATCTATTAGTGGCGATCGTAGATGCTATTTCCCATAAAAGTTGCTTAAGCAAATCGAAATTTCTCTTGGGTTTCTCGCTTTGATAATGATATTGGCGAGTCTCGGTATATACGTCTATTGTCGAAGCGGTCCAAAATTGAGTACCTTTCGACTTTGGTACCCCTTTTGATTAAATCATAAATTTCATATGACCCTTTTTTACAAATTGCTTAGAATAGACATTGATTACAGATTCTTCTTTATTTTGCAAAGTAATGGTTATCTCTCCTTCGGAAATACGTTGCGTGGTTTCTGTAACTTCTATGTCTGCCAATAATGGTTTTGATTCATATCCGGCCCAATCCATCGCACGTAATGCTGTCGAACTATCAAAAACACCTTCAGAAGTGCCATTGAAATCCCCTGTCAGAAAAGACAAGATTGCTTCGTCTGGGTGATCAAACATGTCATTGGGCCCAAAATATACCCAGGAATCATTTCCATTCATGTATCCATCTCCAACATTCTCTGCCGTATATAACTCATTGAAATATAATTCGCCTGTGCTAATATTTTGAAACCATGCCATACCATTAGGATCTATTCGAGCAACCGGATTATTTCCACAAAAACCATACTGCGTACTACTGAAATAGTCCTCGGATTTGGGATCCTGCATGAGCCAACGCCCCCGTTCATAATCGTACATTCGAGCCCCGTAGTCCGAGAACGGCAGGCCGGCGAACGATTGATCCTCCTTTCCATTGAAGCGGTCTCGGTTGTCCGAAACAGGCATCGAAGGCGTTACCCAGCGTTTGCCGAAAGGCTGGTAGTCGTTGCGTTCGAGAACCTCGCACCCCGAATTTACGACCGCGCGCACGCTGCCCAGATGGTCCGTCAGGAAATAACGGACCTCGGTTTCATCGTCGACCGTCCCCACGATCCGCCCGCCGCCGAACGGCGTACTCTCGAATACTCGATCCGGTTGGGAACTTTCATCCGTACGATATGTAAAAGAACCTCGATACGAGAAACCGCAGTCGTCGCCAGTCGTCGCTGAAAGTTTCGTACCGTCTGCAAGATAACAATAATTTATGGCATTCGCATCGTTGTCCGAGGCATATTCGAGCAAATTCAGACAATTATATGACATATCCAGTCCTCGCTCCCAGTCTTTTGTTACATTCCCGTTCGCATCGTATTCATGCAGAGCCAACCAAGGTTTCAGGTTTTCGAACCGCAGCACCGAGGGAAGCATCGTTACGGTATCCGCACCGAAATCCACGTCGACAAGTTCGTCCTCCATGTATCGATAAAGGTGATTCCCATGATATTGATATTTCATGTTGCATTGTTCCTCGCCATTTTCATAACGGATAACGCTCAGCAAATTCCGTTACGGTCATAAGAGAGGTGACGTTCGACATTCTGACGAACCCTCTCGCCGTTTACATACTGATCGGTGTGCGTCAGCCGCGACAGGTCGTCGTAGGTGAATTCATACCGGTTCTGCGGGCCGTCGCCGGACGGGTCTCCCTTGTGCTGCCACTGCCAGGAGGTGATATTTCCCGTATAGGAGTGTCCGAGCGACATGTCGAACAACTCGCTGCTTTTCGCAGTCAGCCAGCTTCGGATGTCGTATTCCGACTGTTCAGCGATCGCCGACGTCCCCTCGCCCAGACGCCGCGCAGCAAGCCTTCCCAGCTCGTCGTACTCGTAGTAGACAACAGCCTCCTCGCCGCCGTTTACCTGTGTCGTCTCGCTTAATAACCGCCCGCGATCGTCGTAGGTGAAGGTGCGGTCGATGTCATCGGTCTTGCCCGCGCGGGTGTAGCTTTCGCGTTGTGCGATGAGGTTTCCCACGAAATCGTAGCGCTGCGAGGTGCAGAGGATGCCGTCCTCGGTGTCGCGCTCGACGGTCTGGATCACGCGTCCCTTGTAGTCGTAGTAGCAGGCGCGCTGGTGATAGCCCGTGATCGTATCGTTGGCCAGCACGGCGAGTTTCTCGTAGGTCAGCGAACCCGTGGCATTGTCATAGCGCAGCGATTCACCGTCCGTGGCCGTCAGACCTTCGATCGGCTGGAAATCGAGCCCTGCCGCCTGCACCTCCGATGGATAGGTGTCGTAAACATATTTCCGCAACGGTACCGAAGAGCTCAAATAGGGCGGTTCGACAGATTTGATCGGCTCACCGATCGAGACGCCAGCCTGTGACCTTATGGGGATCAATTCCGCTTCGACAGCGAGGCTCTGCTCCTGCACCCGTCCCAGTGCATCGTACGAATAGCTTATCCACTGCTTCTTCGCACGGAGGTTGCCGTCCTGCGACACTCGAAGACGGTCTCCTTCGTCGTAGCGCATATACTCCGCCTCGCGTCCGGGCATCCGTTTCTCGACCATGAGGCCGCGATCGTTATAAGTATAAACATAGCAGTAATCTTTTTGCGAATTTGTCGTCCTTTGGAACCGTCTGCATGTCACCGAAACGACAACTTCCTCGGGCGTTATGACCCATTGTAAACGGTCGTAATCATCATAAACGAAGTAGGTATTGATCGGTTCGTCATCGTCGAATGTGCGATTCAACAGAGTCAGACCTCGCTTATCTGTAAAATTTTGTACGATATGATCATCAGGGGCGGTACTTACGGTACAAGCAAGCATTCCGGCATCGTAATACCCGCCACAGATCAATTCGTCATTAACACCGATTGCAAGGCGACGCACCTCATTGGCCGTGTTGGTACGATAGTTAAACTCGGTGTAGACCACTTCGTGATCCTTCACATAGCCCGGTAATGCCTGCTTGAGGACGCGGTTCAGAGGAGATGCCTCGTAAAGCTTTTCCGTAAAGGACCGTTCGCTATCGGCTGTACCATACAGACGTTTGTAGAATTCCTGTTGATCCGTAAAGGGGATACCTGCTTGCGGCCATCGGACGACACGGCAACATAAGGGAGATAATTCTTTTGCATCATCACGTAACGCTATATCATAATCGATCGGTAATATTATATCTTGACCATTAGGTGAGGCTTGAACCTGAACTGTTTGCTCTGGAAGTCCCAATCCATTATAATACGTCACATCAAGCGTTCCTGAGTTTTCGTTTGAAATGTCTTGGTTAAAATCCAACTGCTATTTTCATCGAGGGCAAGGATATGACCCGAGTCATATCGAGCACCATTTAATTCCGCAGAATCAGTAATTCCATTCATCTCATAAGTGGCCATGACATGATAATATCCTGCGACATTCGGAGCAAACAAGGCAATCTCCTTGCCATTTCCGAGAGTCGTTGATTGCTCGACCCCATCACGATAAAGCGTATAGACAACATCGGGCTGAGAAGAATCTATATAGGCTACAAATCTCGAAGTCGCTTCGTGGAATTTATAGATGACCGGCAAGGATAATACTGCACCGCCTTCTGGCTGATAAACTTCCATAGCCATGTCGTCGTCGAAACGCAGATTCGTTTGGTTGGATATCGCCGATTCCGAGAGATTCGGCGGACAATAAATTTCCAGATAGAGCCGTCCTGAATCATCGTCGTAGCCATAAGAAATTTGCATGTGAGCATCCCAACAAGTCGAACCTCCGGAATTGTAGATCGCAAACGGTGCATCTAAGAATGCCACATCGTTCAGATCATAAACGGGATACATTATACCGTCCTTCCCCAATATTTGGTCAGACTATACCGATATATGCCTCCATTGGGATCTACCGAAAGTATTTCCTCGCCAGCATCATAGACATAATCAAAGGCTTCATAATATTTAATTGTAAAATCTGAGTTCGGAAAATCGAATCGGTAGGTTCCCAGAGTAGACAAGTAATAGGTATAATTTCCACCCGTACCGGTAAAAAAATCGATTTCCTCGTCGATGTCGTCCTCGTACGTTCTCCATACATAGTAATTTTCATCAAGTACGGTATCATACAACTGTATTTCAGCAGACTGACCTGGGCAAATGTAGTAACAATGGTCGGTTGGCCAACCGACGGCCGGATAAAAATTTTCCCCACTCTGCCGAACAAGCAGATTTCCGAAAGCTATTGAACGTTCACTATTAGTGGTATTAGCGTCCAGTTCGAGTGTAATCTCGTAACATCCTGTTGCCGGATTGTCGATATAGGGTACATGTACCCACCGAATACCGAGGTCCGCAAGCTGTTGATTCATAGACTCGACAGCATCACCCGAAGAAAAACTCATCCCCGTCTTCAGTGTGAATAACGTAACGAGAACTGTTCCATCCTAATAGAATATCGCCAGATGGGCCTGTACCAAGATTGGGATGCCAGATAACTTGTGCGAAAGCTGTTTGTAGACTCACTAAAACAAGGATGAACTGTAGGTATAGTTTTTTCATATGTTGATAATATTTATTGGTTATTCGACTACGATATCGTATGTTCAAAACTTAATAATTATATTTAAATAATTTTTCATAACTGCAATTTATTCGATGATGCAGATATATTAATCATTACGACCATGTTCACAAATAGAGTTATAATCTTGCGGATGTTAGTGATTGTGTATTAGATTGTCAATGCGTTTATCGACTAAAATGGCCATCAGTCAAATCGGATGTCTCCTGCACCTGTACGCTCCGAGAAACAGGAACGACACGGCACAACATACAAAGGCCGGATGCTTCATAGCCGAAAGAGTTTAGGTTAGAATGAGAATGTATATGGAATTAGGTTCGTAAGCCAGTAGAGGAACCTTGAACAAAGATAGAAAATATTTTCAAGGAATATTAAAAATACGCCCACAACACATTCCCCATAAATTACTAAAAATCAATAAACTAAAAACAAAAATCTTACATAACTCTTACATAGCTCTTACAGACCGTCCAAAGCGTAAAATCGCACTCTTCATTTCCGCTTTTCAGCACGGACGGCAGGCCGTGATAAACGGAAATAGGCGGACTTGTCGATCCGCCTACTTCTTTGCCAACAGATGCCGTAGCGCAGGGTCTTCGGCGATGCGTCTGAGTTCCCGTTTTATGATCTGCGAGACGTCCTCCTTGATCTGCGTATAATTGCGTCGGATGATCTCCTCCATACGATCCACGCCGTCGGCATCGCGGAACGAGGATATTTCCGGGATCGGAACGTACGAAGCCGTCTCCCCGGCGAGCTTCTCCCTGTCGATGACGATCTCGGCGTGGAAGAGCTTCTGCTCGATGCGTTCGTCGAAATTGTCCGCCACGGCACCCACGAACATGCCTTGCGAGAGGTTGGAGATCTTCGAGGCGGGAATCAGGCTGTCGAGCTGCATATTGGTCGAGGTGGTGAGATTGTCGTTGCTCAGCGAGTTGGAGGTTCGCAGCTGCACGATCCTGCCGAAGCGCTCGCTCAACGTCTTGGCCGTATCTCCCAAAACCTGACCTGCGAAGATGTTGCCCACGGTATTCTCGATGACCTCGGCCTCCTCCTGGCCGTAGTCGCGTTCGAGCTGCGAGAAGTCCTGAAAGCTCAGGCACACGGCGACCTTGTTGGAACGCGCCGTTGCGATCAGGTTGTCCAGCCCCCGGAAATAAAAAATATAGGAAACCCACAGTTTAAAATTCGTTATTAGAAATGCCCCACAATCATATAATACATTGATTTACATGTAATTAATATATGTAATGCTATATTTACAGTAGCTTTATACTTCAAATTCTCTCTTTAAAATCCTTTACTGATAAAGTATATGAGAAGAACAGCACTTCCGACCTTATTTCTATTGACAATACCTTAGCACATTAATATGAAAATTTAAGCGCATTAATAACGATTATAGGTATTGAGAGGACATTTGAAGCCTTTTGATTCATATATAGTGTTTGAATTGTGCCCAACGGCATTTCTATCTATTTCATTTATAGTTGTAACTGGTTATATATAATCAGATCAGGCCAATATGAGGCTCTGTTCTATTAATGCTTGTTCTGTTATAAATCATTGCTTTCGGTAATCGATTCAACAATAGCGGACAAGATGCCGACGGTCAGGATGGCTTCCGCGGGCGGATTCGCCGTCCGGATCCACCGGTAACGGGGCGCATCCGAAACGGATACAAGGGGAGGGCAGGTGTTGCGGCTTTCCGCTCCGTTTCGGACGGATCGGAATCTTTTTCCGGTCGGGAAGGTAGGGATTCGGCCCTCCGATCCGTGAATAAGATAGATGAACGCACAAAACCGACATATCGACCGACTGATCGCACGCCACCTCGACGGCGAACGTCTCTCCGATGCCGAGCAGGCCGAACTCCTCGACTGGCTCCGCTCTTCGGAGGAACACCGCCGCAGCTACCTCGACGCCTACGACGCATGGGGCGAGAGACACTTGCCCGACACCCTCTTCGACGCCGAAGCGGCCTACCGCCGTCTCACGGAACGGATCGCGGAACCGGAGGAGTGTCCCGCGGCGCCGGCCGTCCGGCGGCGTTTCGTCGGAATCGCCTGTGCAGCCGCCTGCACCGTGCTGCTGGTCACCGGATTTTTTCCTCCGCGGCAAGACAGGACAGCAAATCCCCCGACATTCGGGAGTTCGTCCAGACGGCAGAGGCCCCCGTATACACCGAAAAGGAGGTGCAGCTCATTCTCTCGGAGCAGAAAACGGTGCGGCTCGAGGAGAAGAAATCCTCGATCCGCTACGATGCCGCCGAGATCCACATCAACGAAGATGCCCGAAAGCCGATCACGAAAAGGAGGTGGCCGCGTTCAACCAGCTGCTCGTACCCTACGGCAAGCAGACGACCTTAACGCTGGCCGACGGCACCCGCGTGTGGGTGAATGCCGGATCGCGGCTGATCTACCCCTCGGCATTCGACGATGACCGCCGCGAGATCTACGCCGAAGGCGAAATCTACATCGAGGTAGCCCACGACGCCGCACGTCCCCTTCACCGTACACACCGGAAAGATGGACGTCCGCGTGCTGGGAACCCGGTTCTACGTCTCCTCCTACGGACGCGACCGAACCCAGGAGGTAGTGCTCCGCTCGGGATCGGTGAACGTCGCGCCGGCCGACGCCCCCGAGCACGGCATACGGATCGAACCCGACCAGCGCGCTTCGCTCGATACGGCCGGCACGTTCCGCATCCGCGAGGTACGCGCCGAAGACTACATCAGCTGGATTCACGGATACTACCGCTTCGACAACACGCTGCTCTCCGACGTACTCGCACGGCTTGCCCGATACTACAACCGGACGTTCGACTACTCCCCCGAAGTCGGTGCCATGACCATTTCGGGAAAGCTCGAACTCAACGACGATCCCTGCGAGGTGCTGCGGATTCTCTCGCTCACGGCACCGATCCGGTTCCGAGTATCCGAGGAGGGATTCCGGCTCTCCTCGGCGCAAACATACGACGACAACCCAAACCGAATGCCTATGGAAAATCACGAGCCGAACTGAAAAAGCCGGGCAGCGTCCTCCAACACCGCCCGGCACGAAATGAAATCTAAAAACTATCCTATTCTAAACTTCAATTCATTGCAAATGTACAACAAAAATGGCAATATCGGGGCCTCTGTACCCGATAATAAGCAATTATCCCGTCTGCTACGGATAAAAGTCCTGTTTTTGCTGGCCGCAATCGGGTTGTCCGGCTCCGTCGCCGCACAGACCTCCTCCCCGAATGCACGTATCTCGCTCGACTTGCAGAACGTCCCCCTCAAAGAGGTATTCGCCCGCATCGAAGACCAAAGCAACTATATTTTCGTCTATTACGACAGCATCCTCGACGCTTCGCGCCGGGTATCGATCAGCGTCTCGGACCAACCCGTCGGAAATGTGCTCGAAGTGCTCTTCGCAGGAACGGAAAACACATGGAAACTCTCCGGACGGCAGATCGTCATCGGCAAGGCCGCAGCGGCGAGCAAAGCCGAAAAGCAGACCCCGCTGCGCGTCATGGGTTCGGTCAAGGACACAAACGGCGAACCGCTGATCGGCGTGACGGTCTTCGTGAAGGAGCGGCCCAGCGTCGGTACGGCCACCGACATCAACGGAAACTACCTGATCGACGTGCAGACCGACGACGTGTTGGAGTTCAGCTACGTGGGCTACAAGACGCAGGATGTGGCCGTCGCCGGACGCGGCCTGCTCGACATCGTGCTCGAGCAGAACGACGCCATACTCGACGCCGTGGAGGTGGTCGGATACGGCGTGCAGAAGAAGATCAGCGTCATCGGCTCGCAACAGAGCATACAGGTCAAGGAACTCAAAGTACCCGTGGCCAACCTCACGCAGGGGCTCGCCGGCCGCGTCGCCGGTCTGGTCTCCGTGCAGCGAACCAGCGAACCGGGCTTCTGACGACGCGGACATCTACATCCGCGGCATCTCGACCCTGACGGCCAGCATGAGCGCACCGCTAACGCTCGTGGACGGCGTGCCCCGCTCGTTCGCCAACGTCGATCCGGAGGACATCGAGAGCTTCTCGATCCTCAAAGACGCCTCGGCGACGGCCGTATACGGCGTGCGCGGCGCGAACGGCGTCATCATCATCAACACCAAGAGCGGATCGAAAGGACGACCGAAGTTCACCGTGCGCTACACCGAGGGCATCACGACTCCGACGAAAATCACCGACTTCGTCGACGGCGCCACCTACATGGAGATGTCGAACGAAGCCTCGATGACCCGCGGCGGCGGAGCGCTATACAGCCGCGAGGTGATCGAAAAGACCCGCATGCATGCCGATCCCTACCTCTATCCCAACGTGGACTGGATGGACGAGATCCTACGCGATTACAGCCACAACCGCTCGGCGAACGTCAACGTGTCGGGCGGATCGGACAAGGCCGTATACTACATCGGACTGGCCTATTACGACGAGGACGGCATGTACAAGGACACGAAACTCTCCGATTACAACTCGAACACCTACTACCGGCGTTACAACGTCACGACAAACCTGACGCTCAATCCGTTCCGCACCACCGAGATCAAGCTCGGCATCCAGGGCTACCTGGCCAACGCCAACTACCCCTGCTTCGGCGCAGTCCACGATCTTCGAATCGGCCTACTTCACCCAGCCCACCTACATCGCCCCGCTCTATCCCGACGGCAAGCTCGGGGCCTTCGGGCGGAGAACTCAACCCCGTGGCCGAACTCGGCGCCAGGGGCTACGCCAACCAATGGCGCAGCCAGGTCTATTCGAACCTGCGCATCACGCAACAACTCTACAAGGGTCTGTCGATCACCGGCATGTTCTCGTTCGACACCTACAATTACACGAGCAACCGTTTCACCAAATCGCCCAACACCTACCACGCCACGGGGCGCGACGCCAACGGCAACCTGATCTACGAACAGACCCGGCAAGGCACCGAGAACCTCGCTTACAGCCTCAGCGCCAAGGGCGACCGCACGATCTACCTCGAAGCGGCACTCAATTACAAGAACACCTTTCGGGCGACACGACGTGTCGGGTATGCTGCTCTTCAACCAGAGCGACGAGATCAACACGAAGGCGACCAACGTCGAGGAGGCCCTGCCTTACCGCTTCCGCGGCCTGGCCGGACGCTTCACCTACGGATTCGACGACCGCTACTTCGCCGAATTCAACTTCGGATACAACGGCTCGGAGAACTTCACCCCCAAGAACCGCTACGGTTTCTTCCCCTCGGTGGGTCTGGGCTGGGTGATCTCCAACGAGTCATTCTTCGAGCCACTCACGAACGTCATCCAATACCTGAAAGTCCGCGGCACGTGGGGTCAGGTCGGAAACAGCCAGATCAGCGGCCGCCGATTCGCCTACCTGGCCACCGTAACCGACAGCAGTTCGACGAGCTACACCTTCGGCAAGAACATGGATCAGAACTACGGAACGACGGCCATCGACGAATATGCCGTAGACGTGACATGGGAGGTGGCCGACAAGACCGACATCGGCGTGGACATGCGCCTGTTGAACAACAAGCTCAACCTCCAATTCGACTACTTCAAGGAGTCCCGCGAGGGCATCTACCTCCGCCGTTCGAGCATTCCTTCCTACGTCGGAATGATCAACAACCCCTACGGCAATATCGGAAAGGTCGAGAACAAGGGCTTCGAACTCTCGGTAAACTATGCCAATTCGTGGGGGGGGGATTGGTCGCTGAGCCTGATGGGCAACTACTCGTTCAACCGCAACAAAATTGGTCTCGAAGATGACAGCACGGTCGTCTATCCGTGGCAGAACACCATCGGCAACAAGGTCGGGCAACGCTTCGGTCTGGTGGCGCTCGGGCTGTTCGAGAGCTACGGGGAGATCGCGGCATCGCCCGTGCAGACCGGCGACACCCGTCCCGGCGACATCAAGTACAAGGACATAAACGGCGACGGCAAGATCGACGAATACGACAAGGTGCCCATCGGCTGGGGTAGCGTACCCGAGATCATGTACGGCTTCGGCTTCTCGGTGGGCTGGAAGAACCTCGCTCACGGCCATGTTCCAAAGGTGCCGCCCATGTGGACGCCATGCTCAGCGGCGAAGGCGTGCTGCCCTTCTCGCAGGGATCGAGCCGCGGCAACCTGCTGAGCAACATCACCGACCGTTGGACCGAGGAGAATCCCCGCCAGAATGCCTTCTAGCCCCGTCTCTCGATCGGAACATCAACATGAACTACGAAGAAAGCACCTGGTGGCTCAAAGATACCGACTACCTGCGCCTGAAGAACATCGAACTCTCCTACCCTGCCCGACCACTGGATGAAACGGATTCATCTGGACAATGCCCGCATCTTCATACAGGGCGTAAACCTTCTCACGTTCAGCTCGTTCAAGATTTGGGACGTGGAACTCGGCGACGGACGCGGCGCCCGCTATCGAACATCGCCTCCGTCAGTCTGGGCGTAAACTTCAATTTCTAAACACCGATCAGCCATGAAATTCAAAAATAACACTGCTCGCGCTGCTTCGGCCGCCTGCCCGACCGCCTGCAACGACGACTTC
>VOFI01002852.1_pt1 | contig 15745 bp, 20 predicted proteins | sample 5384131 | NCBI WGS metagenome assembly VOFI01 (sample SAMN12384728, study PRJNA508395) | human gut metagenome | isolation source: healthy gut H | host: Homo sapiens
ATAGACCGTTATAAAGCTGCTGTTGGAGGTGAGCAAGGATTAGATATGAACTTTAACTATCACATCTCCATCTTGAAGTCTCCGTTGCCGTTTAAAGCGGGAGTGAATATTTCGGGCAATCTGGATAAAATGAAGTTCCGTATAGGTAAGGCCAAATATAAGGATGCGGTTACCCCTGCTGCGGTACATCGGGTGGATAGTACCCGCATGAATATGGGCAATGAGATTGTTAATCGTTTCCGACGAGTAGTATTGGGACGACAACCTCGATAAGCCCGGGAGGAATTCAAAGAAAAGCGCCGGTCCGAAGGATTTTCCTTCAGCGCCGGCGCTTCTTCGTTGTAAGATGTGAGGTTGGTGTTTATATTACGAATTATGCATCGATATTTGCATACGTTGCATTCTCTTCAATGAACTCGCGGCGTGGACCTACGTCTTCACCCATCAACATGGAGAAGATATAGTCGGCTTCTGCTGCGTTGTCGATATTAACCTGTTTCAGCATACGGTTTTCCGGATCCATAGTCGTTTCCCACAACTGCTGGGCATTCATCTCACCCAAACCTTTGTAGCGCTGTGTATGGATTGCATTTTCCGAACCGCCACCATAAGTGTCGATAAACTTCTGGCGTTGCGCATCTGTCCAGCAATACTCTTCTATTTTTCCTTTTTTGCAAAGGTAGAGCGGGGGAGTGGCAATGTACAGATAGCCATTCTGAATGATCTGTGGCATATAGCGGAAGAAGAAAGTCATGATCAGTGTGTCGATGTGTGATCCATCGACGTCGGCATCGGTCATGATAATGATTTTATGATAGCGCAGCTTATCAATATTGGCAGCTTTGCTGTCTTCTTCCGTTCCGATAGTGACACCCAGTGCCGTGTATATATTGCGTATTTCTTCGCTTTCAAGCGCTTTGTGATACATGGCTTTCTCTACGTTCAGAATCTTACCGCGTAGTGGAAGAATAGCCTGAAATGCACGGTTACGACCTTGCTTAGCTGTACCGCCGGCAGAGTCTCCCTCGACGAGGAATAACTCACACTTCTGCGGGTCTTTGTCCGAGCAGTCGGCCAGTTTACCCGGAAGACCGCCACCTGACATAGGAGATTTACGCTGTACCATCTCACGCGCTTTGCGGGCGGCGTGGCGTGCAGTAGCAGCCAAAATCACTTTGTCTACAATTGCTTTAGCCTCTTTCGGGTGTTCTTCCAGATAATAGTTTAGTACTTCGCCTACCGCCTGATCGACAGCACCCATTACTTCGTTGTTTCCCAACTTAGTTTTAGTCTGTCCTTCAAATTGGGGTTCAGCTACTTTTACAGAGATCACAGCTGTCAGACCTTCACGGAAGTCATCGCCGGAGATTTCTACTTTAACTTTCTCCAGCATTTTGCTGTCTTCTGCATATTTCTTCAGTGTACGGGTCAGGGCGCGGCGGAAACCTGCCAGATGCGTACCACCTTCTATAGTATTAATGTTATTGACGTACGAATGGATATTTTCTGAAAATCCGGTATTGTACATGATAGCCACCTCGATGGGGATGTTTTGTTTCTCTGTGTTTAGATAAATCACATCGTTAATCAAGTGTTCGCGTGACGACTCGATGAAACGTACAAATTCTCTTAAACCCTCTTCCGAATAGAAAGTTTCGTGTTTGAAACTGCCGTCCTCATTCACTACGCGACGATCTGTCAGCGAGATGCGCAGACCGGCATTCAGATAAGCCAATTCACGTAAACGTGAAGCCAGAATCTTATAATCATAAATGGTTTCGGTAAAGATACTGTCATCGGGCCAGAATTGCTGTTTGGTTCCTGTGTGGTCCGCTATTCCTACTTCTTTAACGGGATAAAGCGGTTTACCGATTTCATATTCCTGCTGATAGATTTTACCGTTGCGGAATACCTGGGTAGTCATGTGTGTAGACAATGCATTCACACAGGACATACCTACACCGTGAAGACCTCCGGATACTTTGTACGAACCTTTATCGAACTTACCTCCGGCATGCAGTACGGTCATGGCAACTTCGAGGGGCAGATTTCTGCTCTTTTTCGTGGAAATCTACCGGAATACCACGACCATTATCTTGTACGGTGATAGAGTTGTCTTCGTTGATAGTTACTTCGATATGGTCGCAATAACCGGCCAATGCTTCGTCGATAGAGTTGTCGACAATTTCATATACCAAGTGATGAAGTCCCTTTACGCTGATGTCACCAATGTACATCGCAGGGCGTTTTCTAACTGCTTCAAGTCCTTCCAATACTTGGATACTATCTGCTGAATAAGACCCGTTATTGGTGGGATTCTGTTCTTCGCTCATAATTTGCCTTTCTAATTTAATAACAGAGCAAATATAGTGAAATTTATCTGAGTTTGACGAAGAATGAAACCGTGAAAAAAAAGAATGGAGGAGGATTCTCCGTTTTAAAAATAAACCCGTACCGGGTAATTGAAAGCATAAAAAGCCGAACTGAAAAGTCCGGCCTAATATTATATAGAGTTGTTATATATCTTATTTCTTAAGCAAAGCTTGTTGATGTAAATGGCCAACTTAGATTTCAGATTGTTAGCTTTATTCTTATGAATAACGTTTGTCTTAGCTAACTTGTCTACCATCTTAACGATGCCCGGATACATAGCAGTTGCTTCTGCTTTGTCAGTAGTTGAACGAAGTTTTCTAACAGCATTTCTCATGGTTTTACCATAATATCTGTTACGAAGTCTTCTAGTTTCTTCTTGTCTGATTCTCTTGATTGATGATTTATGATTTGCCATCTCGACTAATCTGTTTTAATTCGTTTATTTTTTTAATTGTAGCCCGTGGGGGAATCGAACCCCCCTTTCAAGAATGAAAATCTTGCGTCCTAACCGATAGACGAACGGGCCATCCTGTTTTGAGCATTTCTGCTCTTTTTGTTTCACTTTGCTTTTCGTTCTGTATCGTTGTTTCCCTGATTGCGATTTGTGAACAAAGGTAAAGGGCTTTTTTTTTTGAAACTACCAAACTATTCGCGGAAAAATTTTCTGATTATTTTTGATGGTTTTTCGTTTTTATTTAGGTTATGTGTTGATAATCAATTTCTTATTTGCTGTTTTATTTTCTGGCGAAAGAATGATTTTTTTTTGAGATAGTAGTATTCGATTGTCCATTTCCTCTTTTTTTGTAGCTTTGTTACCGGAAAGAAAAGTTAGAGCTATGTTGCAAAAAACGGTTGGAATCGTTCTTCATGTATTAAAGTATAACGATACATCGAATATCGTAGAGATGTATACTGAGTTGTCAGGGCGTGCGTCCTTTTTGGTCACCGTGCCTCGTTCTAAGAAGGCTACTGTCAAATCGGTGTTGTTTCAACCATTGGCTTTAATCGAATTTGAGGCAGATTACAGACCGAATACTTCACTTTTTAGAATTAAGGAGGCCAAATCTTTCAGTCCCTTTACTTCTATTCCCTATGATCCTTTTAAATCGGCTATCGCTCTTTTTCTCGCTGAATTTCTTTATCGTGCCATTCGTGAGGAGGCTGAGAACCGTCCGTTGTTTGCCTATTTACAACATTCTATATTATGGTTGGATACCTGTAAGATTAGTTTTGCTAATTTCCATCTGGTATTTCTGATGCGTCTTTCACGCTTTTTGGGGCTGTACCCCAACCTGGACGATTATCATGCGGGTGACTATTTTGATATGTTGAATGCCACTTTTACGTCCGTTCGTCCTCAACTGCATTCTTCTTATATACAGCCCGATGAAGCCGGACGGTTGTTGCAGTTGATGCGTATGAATTATGAAACCATGCATCTTTTGGAATGAACCGCACAGAAAGAGCCCGTTGTCTGGCTATTATTAATGAATATTACCGGTTGCATCTTCCCGATTTTCCTATACTGAAATCACTGGATGTATTGAAGGAGCTGTTTGATTAGTGCTTCATGCATATTGGAGGGATATATATTATAGACAAGCCATAAACAAAATACCCCGGATGCGAGTCTGGCTTGCATCCGGGGGTAGAAAGTATTTCTGTTTTGAGACTTATCCCAATAACTCTTTTACTTTAGCTGAGATCGCGCGTCCTTCGGCCAATCCTGCCAGTTTTTAGAAGCGACTCCCATTACTTTTCCCATGTCTTTGCCGCTGGTAGCACCTACTTCAGCAATAATTTCTTTCAGTGCGGCTTCCAATTCTTCGGCACTCATCTGCTTAGGCAGATAAGTTTCCATAACTTGCACCTGAGCCAATTCTGCATCAGCTAAGTCCTGACGACCTTGTCCTATATATATTTCTGCGGCATCCTTACCTTGTTTTACCAGTTTTTGCACGATTTTCAGTGCATCTGCATCTGTAAGGGTGTCATTAGCTCCCGGAGCTGTTTTAGCTTCCAAAAAGAACTTTTTACATTTCTGAGAGTTTCGAGAGCTACTTTATCTTTCGCTTTCATTGCGTTTTTAATGTCTTCGCTGACTCTTTCGAATAAATCCATGATGTTATTATGATTTAACGATTTACGGTTTACAATTGGTAAATCCGGGTTAATGATTCGATATTTTACTTTAATTAAAATGTGATAACTCCACTGTCATCTATAGCCTCTTCTGTTGCTATCTCTTCTTCCAGTGCGGCTTTTGCTTTGATTTTACCCAAAGTTGTTTTGTCGCGTAAGTAAGTAGGAGAGTCCTCTACCATGGCGATGATGTCATCGTTATCCAGGTCTTCTGCATTGAAGAGATAGATATGCCGGCGTTTACGCAGATTGCGTGTTCCGATTCCACTGGCACTTTCACCGTATGCTTTGCGGATGCGCTCTTTGTTCTTCTCCTTCTCTTCTTCCAGTTGCAACTGTCGCTCTTCTTCTTCCTGACTGCGTTTTTCGTGTAGGTCGTCCATGCCCGGTACGTCTTCTACACCGAAACCGGTAGCCAATACAGTGATCTTTACTTTCGTATCCAGTGAGTTGTCCATAGCTACACCCCAGATCACTTCCACACCTTCGCGGAATTTGCTCATGAACTCGTGTACTTCGTTCATTTCTTCCATCATCAATTCGGAAGCAGGACAGAAGGAGACGTTCAGCATTACCTTCTTGGCGTTGAAAATATCATTATTATTGAGCAGAGGTGAATGCAGTGCATCGTCTATTGCTTTGGTCACACGGTTTTCTCCTTCGCCGAATCCGGTACTCATGATGGCTACACCGCCGTCCTTGAGAATCGTTTTCACATCTGCAAAGTCCAGGTTGACCGTACCTCGCATGGTGATAATTTCGGCTATGCTCTTGGCTGCGATTGATAACGTATCATCTGCCTTGCCGAATGCATTCATAAAAGTCAGGTCGGAGTAGATTTCACGCAGGCGTTCGTTGTTGATCACCAGCAAAGCATCTACATGTTGTGCGATGCGTTCTACACCGTCCAGAGCCTGAATAATTTTCTTTTCGCCTTCAAAAATGAAAGGGATGGTAACGATTCCGACAGTCAGGATGTCCATCTCTTTAGCGATACGGGCGATGACGGGAGCGGCTCCGGTTCCGGTTCCTCCACCCATTCCGGCAGTGATAAACACCATTTTGGTACCATCGTTCAGCAGAGTTTTGATGTCTTCGATGCTCTCTTCGGCAGCATCACGTGCACGCTCCGGACGGTTTCCGGCACCGAGTCCTTGTGTGATGGAACGTCCCAGTTGCAGTTTGACCGGTACGGGAGACTCAGCCAATGCTTGGTTGTCGGTATTGCAGAGAACGAATGTTACGTCGTGTATGCCTTCCCGGTACATGTGGTTGACGGCGTTACCTCCACCACCTCCTACACCAATCACTTTGATGATTTTCGGTGAATCTGTAGGGAAATCGAATTGTACTATCTCGTCCATATTATATTGTATTATGAATTATCACTTTATTTCATATCTTCGTCAGAGAAAATTTCATTAGAAAGTTTGTCGAAAGTCGATTTAAACCAGTTAGGTTTATTTCTTCTCTCTTCTTCCCTTCTTTTCTTCTCTTCCAGCTTGCGTTGCTTTTCTTCTTCTTTCCGCTTTTTCTCTTCTTCTTCTTTCTTCTTCTTGGCAGCGCGGGCAGCGGCTTCCTGTTCCTTCAGACTTTCGTCTTCTTCAAACATGTTCACCGGTTCGGGCTGGGGCTGAGGTTGTATATGCGGCTGTGGAGCGGGTGTTTCCAATAAACAACAGTTTTCGTTGCCCGCAATAAGCAGTCCGAATAAAGTGTTTTGTGTACCGTCTTTCTTCACAACGTCTTCGTCTGCATGGATGGTATTGCGTACGAAACGTGCGTTTCTCACCTTCTCTATTTTACTCCGTTTGCGTAGAACCTCGTCCAGGTCTTTCAGGTTGGCGGCCCCTCCGGTGATGATGAGTCCGGCCAGAAGTTTGTCGTCATATCCCGAAAGTTGAATCTGATTCCATACGTTCGCGATAATCTCTTCGGTACGTGCCTCGATGATATTATTCAGTTTACCTAACTCTATCGTTCTATTTCCGTCTTCCAATTGGCAAGTAGCAGGTTCTTCGCCTTCTTCCTCTTCGTAGAAAGCATTGCCATATCTGATTTTCAGGCGTTCGGCCTCTTCTTCTTCCATCTGAAGAGAGACGAGGTCATGGGTAATACTGTTTCCTCCTAACGGCAGCACAGTGAGGAAGCGGAGGATATTATTCTTATAAATGGAAATGGTAGATGTGTCGGCACCAAAGTCGATCAGTGCGCAGCCGGAGCGTCTTTCACTTTCCGTCAGTACTGCATCGGCAGTAACCAGAGGTGAGATCAATAGGTCTGCTATTTCTATTTTAGCCTGTTCGAAGCAGCGTTCCAGATTTTTCTTGAGCGAAGCACGTGCTACAATATTCAGAAAACGCCCTTCAATGTGGCTTCCGGCTACACCGACAGGGTCGGCTTGAAGATTGTTTCCTATTTTGTATTCTTGTGGAGCAACGTCCAGTATATCCATATCGATCAGTGGTATCTCGAGGTTCTCATCACAGATTGAGTCGACCAGTTCCTGAGAAATAATGGTTTCTTCTTCAAGATCGCGACTTACCACATTGCGCACCGTACGGAGCGATTGTCCGCCGATACCCACATAGATCTTGGCAATTGAGTTATTGAGAGCCCCTCCAGTTTATTGATGATTGAAGTCAGGCTTTGTGCCGTTTTATCCAGATTATAGATCACTCCTTTCCGGATGAAAGAAGACGAATCCTCCCTGGCATAAGCTAATACCTGTATACTTCCATCACTATTCTTCTTTCCGGCTATACCGGCTATCTTCGATGAACCCAGTTCAATAGCGGCGATAAAATCTGTTGTTGCCATATAAAATCCTATTTTATTCCCTTTCGTATTATAGACTTATCTCTTTAACACAAAGGTACGTTTAGCTGTTTACAAATTATTGTTTCTTTTTTGTGCAGATAATCTGATTTCCAAATTCCAGGCTGATACGCGAATACTTATTCCATCCCACCTGGTTGAGCCCTTTTTCGTAAAAGGTCTTCAAGCGTTTCAGTTTATCCTCAAAATGTTCCAGTTTACCCAAATAGATAATATGATTGCCTACCCGGGGAACCAATTCGATTTCTTTTCCGGGCAGCACGTTAATCTGTACAATCTGGGCTTCCCAGAACGGATTGTTTTGCAAAAATACACCAAACTTATATAAATCCTTCATTGCAAACGACTTTTCTACATTTCCGGTGACAATTGCCCGGTGTGCTACGCATTTTGCATCGGGCGGCATCATTTTTCCTTTGTTATCCAAATAGTAGTTTTCACCGTTGCTGCTCATGATGTGGAGAATCGGTACGCGTTGGGTTACTTCCACACAAATTTTGCCGTTTGGCGTTTTATAGCATTGAGCTTCATTGATGAGTGGATGTTTATCCAACTCTTTTTCTAATGTTTTGGTGTGTACCCGGTCCATTTTCTTTCCAACGGGATAAATGCCTTTCTTCTGCAGGATGGCAGCCACCTCGTTCTTGGTAACGAAACCGGCATTGAGTGTATCCTTGATCACTAATTCCATGTCACGGCATACCTGATGGGCAGGTTTGTCGTTGAACACTGTCACAGCTGCTACAAGGTAGGCTATGAGAAGTAACATGACGATGGTCAGAAGAATTCTTTTTATCATAAGGAAATTTATTGTTTTGACGATTTACAAATTAATTGTCCGAAGGAACCATTCTTCGGGACAATAAGTCACAAATACCCGGAACATAGTTGTCTATGTCTCCTGCTCCCAATGTAATTAATACTTCGATATGTTTTGCTTTCAGTACATCGAGTATTTCTTCTTTCTTGCACATGCTTTTTTCAATACCCGGACGTAGGTTGTCATATATCAGCCGGCTGCTTACTCCCGGAATAGGTTGCTCGCGCGCCGGATAGATATCTACCAATATCACTTCATCGAGTAAAGACAGACTGTCGGCAAAATCTTTGTAGAAGTCGCGGGTACGGGTATAGAGGTGTGGCTGAAAAACCGCAGTGATCTTTTTGTCCCGGTACAACTCACGCATGGACATCACGCTTTGTTTAATCTCGGATGGATGATGTGCGTAGTCACTCAGGAATACAATCCGGTTATTCTTGATTTTAAAGTCGAACCGGCGGTCCACACCCCGGAAACTGGCCATTCCCTGTTTGATCTCTTCAGGTGTGACTCCGTTAAGGTGGGCAAGTGCCATCGCAGCGACACCATTCTCTATATTTATACTTACCGGTACTCCTAGCTGAATGTTGTCGATACGAATGTCAGGCCCTACGAAGTCAATGAAGATTTCTCCGTTTCCGATGCGAATGTTCTCAGCATGAAAGTCTCCCTCGTCACGTGAGTAAGTATACATCTTCACTCCTTCTTTCACTTTCGGCTGTAGGGAAATGCCTTTGCGGATAATCAGTGCTCCTCCGGGCTGAATCAGTGTGGTGTAGTGTTCAAAGCTTTCCAGATAAGCCTGTTCGGTGCCATAAATATCCAGATGATCCGGATCGGTTGCGGTAATGACAGACATATAAGGAGACAACCAATGGAATGAACGGTCAAATTCGTCTGCTTCAATCACCGTATAAGGGCTGGTTGAAGAGAGTAGTAGATTCGTTCCGTAATTTTTGGAAATACCTCCCAGAAAAGCAGTACAACCTACATGTGACTGATGAAACAAGTGGGCTGTCATCGTTGAGGTAGTGGTTTTACCATGTGTGCCGGCTACACAAAGTCCTTTGCTGGAACGGGTAATGGTGCCCAGTACTTGTGCACGTTTCTGTATTTCGAATCCATTATCACGGAAGTAAGTTAATTCGGCATGTTCCTGAGGTACGGCAGGGGTCAGGACTACCAATGTGGTAGCTTTGTTTTTGCAAGCCTCCGGTATGAGATCGATATTCTCTTCGTAATGGATCTGTGCTCCTTCTTCTATAAGATGTTGAGTCAGTTCACTGGGAGTACGGTCATAGCCTGCCACTACTTTTCCTTTAGAAAGAAAATAGCGGACGAGGGCACTCATTCCGATACCGCCTGCCCCGACAAAATATACAGATTGAATCGTTTCTATATTCATGATTGTTGCGCTAATTTTATAACTTCTTTTGCAATAACGACAGCGGAATCCGGTAAAGCCAGGTGTGCAATGTTTTCACTGAGTTCGCTCAGCTTCTCGGCATTGGCGATCGTTTCCAGTGCTACCGGTAATAGCTTGTTTTCTGCTTCCGCATCCTTTACGTAGATGGCTGCTTGTTTATTCACCAAAGCCAAAGCATTTTTGGTCTGATGGTCTTCTGCCACATTAGGGGACGGAACCAGGATAACGGGCTTATTCAGCAGGCAGAACTCGGAAATAGACCCTGCACCGGCACGTGAAATAACCAGGTCGGCAGCAGCATAAGCGGCAGCCATATCTTTGATGAAGTCCGTTACAAACAGATTGGGTATCTCTCCCGCTGCTTTTACAGCTTCTGTCACTTGTTGATGATAAATCTTTCCCGTTTGCCAGATGAACTGCACGTCTGTAGTCCGGCGAATCAGTTGCAATCCCGCAATCAATGTGTTATTGATGGTGCGTGCCCCCAGGCTTCCACCCAAAATCAGAATGGTCTTCTTTTCCGGATTCAGCCCGAAAGAACGAATAGCCTGTTCACGTTCCGGTTTTTCCGCCAGCAGATTCTGACGTACCGGGTTACCTGTCGTAATGATTTTATTGGCAGGAAAGAATTTCTCCATTCCGTCATACGCCACACAAATTCTTCGTGCTTTCTGTGCCAATAGTTTATTGGTTACTCCGGCGTATGAATTCTGCTCTTGTATTAAAGTAGGTACTCCCATCATTCCCGCCATTTTTAAAGTAGGACCGCTTGCATATCCGCCTACTCCTACTGCTACCTGAGGACGGAATTGCCGGATAATGTTTTCGTGCTTTCCATTGGCTGCGTACCAATTTTAATAATACGGCGACATTTTTCCACAGATGTTTACGATCGAATCCTGCTACAGGCAATCCGATAATCTGATAGCCTGCATCCGGTACTCGTTGCATTTCCATTCTGCCTTCGGCTCCTACAAACAGGATTTGTGCATCGGGACGTAACTCTTTTATGGCGTTTGCAATGGATACGGCCGGAAAGATATGCCCTCCGGTACCACCACCGCTGATGATGACTCTTAAGGCATCACTCTGTCCTTCTTTATTATTTTCTTTATTCATATTACTCTTCAAATTTAGCATCACTGTTTAAAACTTCTGCTGTAGGTTCGGCCGCAGTCTGTGCCTCACTTGCAATCGCCTCATTCCTTCACTCTGGGTGAGCAGAGGAGCAGGATTTTCTTTTTTCTCTTCCAGATAAGCGGTATAGCGGCTGACACTCAGTATCATGCCAATGTAGGCACAGTTGATCAGTGTACTTGTACCTCCTTTACTGATTAGCGGTAAAGGTTGTCCTGTTACAGGAAATAGTCCGACGGCTACCATCATGTTCAATATGGCTTGTGATACCAACATCAAGGCAATACCCATGACGAGGAATGCCGGGAATGTACGTTCGCACTTTTGGGCGATTCGGCCTGTCCGGACCAATAGCCAGATGTAGAGTATGACTACAAAGGCGCCTCCTACCAGCCCCAACTCTTCAATGATAATGGCAAAGATGAAATCGGAGAATGCCTGGCTCAGGAAGTCACGCTGAATGGAATTTCCCGGTGCCTTACCTATCACGTTACTGGTAGCGATGGCAATGCGTGCATGAGCTATCTGGGCATCTTTGTCAATATCGAATTTGGCTGCCGGAACTTCTTCTTTCTCCGTAAAGTTGGTAATACGACTTTTCCAAGTGTCAAACCGGTGGAGGAACGGGATGTCGGTATCCTTCGGTATAGCCAGCAGAAATACTGCTCCCAGACAGCCAACCAATGCCAGACCGCCCAATAACATGGCTAACTTCTTGAATGCAACACGTCCGATGAACATCATCAATACTACTACTCCGAACAACAGCATAGCTGTCGAAAGGTTTTCAGGAGCGATAAGCATACATACCAGTCCGGTCAGTATCATGATATACTTAAAAGCTTTCGGATTGGCCCCTTCATCATCCTGCTTTTTGGATAGAATGAAAGAAACCGCGATGATTACTGCCATCTTGGCCAGTTCTGAAGGCTGGAACTGTAACCCCATAAAACTCATCCAGCGGGCGGCTCCGTTCACACGGTCACCTGTGATGACTCCCATTAAAGTTACGAAAGCCAGCAATACTACCGAAATAGGGTAGAGGAAAACCGGAAACACCTGAAACCACTTATAAGGGATGTTGTGCATCAGGACCACTACGACCGCACCTACCATCAGGATGATGGAATGTTGTGTGATGGGTCCCCAGTGGTCGCCACTTTTATAAGTCAGCGTACTGGCAGCACTAAACACCTCTATGATAGAGATGAGGCAGAGGCAAAGGAAAATAATCCAGATTACCTTATCACCTTTGAATATATTCTTTAATAGATCCACTGCTTTAAGTTTTTAGCTCTTCGGAGCCTGAACCTTTTATGGCTCAGGACTCTGATTTTTATAATTCTCTTACATACTTCTTAAACTGTTCGCCACGGTCTTCATAGCTCTTGAAAAGGTCAAAGGAGGCGCAACATGGACTCAACAATACTGTTTCGCCCTTTTTCGCCAGCTTGTAAGCCGCTTCTACGGCATCCTTCATGCCGGTCTGTACTTCGGCTACAGGGAGTCCGAGACGGTCGAAAAACTCATGAAGCTTTTCGTTGTGCAATCCCAGGTAGACCAGTGCCGAGCATTTTTCCCGTACCAGTTCTTCTATTTCCGTATAATCGTTTCCCTTGTCTTTTCCTCCGAGAATCAATACCGTTTTAGTAGTCATACTCTGCAAGGCATACCAGCAAGAGTTTACATTGGTTGCTTTGGAGTCATTGATAAAATCAATGCCACGTACGCGTGCCACCTTCTCCAGGCGGTGTTCTACCCCCTGAAAGTCACTGAGCGCTTTCCTTATATCTTCTTTGGTGATACCGGCAAGGTTGGCGGAGATACCGGCGGCTAAAAGTTATAAAGATTGTGTTGGCCGGTCAGGGCCAACTGTTCCTGTTCCATATTGAAAGCGATCGGTTCGGTAATTACTACTTCATGGTCTTCCACATAGGCGATAGATCCTTCTTCTTTGATTGCCGAGAATGGATACAGGTGGGCACGAATGCCATGTTTGTCCAGTTCACGTTTGATGATAGGGTCATCGTTCCAGAAGATAAACGCGTCTTCCGAAGTCTGATTCTGCGTAATACGAAACTTTGCATTAATATAGTTCTGCATACAATGGTCGTACCGGTCCAGATGGTCCGGCGTAATGTTCATCAATACAGCGATATCGGCACGGAAGTTATACATGTTATCCAACTGGAATGAACTCAATTCGATTACATAATAATCATGTTTCTCTTCGGCCACTTGCAATGCCAGGCTTTTACCGATGTTTCCGGCAAGTCCCACATTTAGTCCTGCGCTTTTAAAAATGTGATAGATAAGCGAGGTTGTGGTCGTCTTTCCGTTCGAGCCGGTGATACAGATCATTTTGGCATCGGTGTATCTGCCGGCAAATTCTATTTCCGAGATGATAGGTGTGCCCTGTTCTCTCAATTTCAGAATCAGTGGGGCGTCATTAGGAATTCCGGGGCTTTTCACAACTTCGTCAGCATTCAAAATCTGTTCTTCTGTGTGTCGGCCTTCTTCCCAGGCAATGCCATGGCCGTCAAGGAGAGTTTTATACTTATCCTTGATAGCAGACATATCCGATACGAAAGTATCGAATCCTTTTACTTTGGCCAGAACGGCTGCTCCCGCACCGCTTTCACCGGCTCCTAATACTACAATTCTTTTCATGATTTTTAGGTTTCGATTTATCAACCGGAATTTGTCGATCCGTCGATAGATCTTTTTCTTTATGCTACAAGTTTTAGGTTCATACTTTGTGATTAGCGGCAGGCACTTGTAGCTCATAGCCTGTTGCTCGTCACTTCTGTTATCTAATCTTCAGCGTTATAATCGTAATAGCTGCCAGCACGATGGTTACAATCCAGAAGCGGACTGTGATTTTTGATTCGTGGAACAACTGATCGGGCTTCGTAAACTTTACGCTGCATCCCGGCTCTACCAGACTCATCGAAGTACGGAAATGGTCGTGTATCGGGGCCCGCTTAAAGAGGCGTTGTTTTACACCCTTTCTTTTTCCGGCTTTATAATAGAAGCGCTGCAGAAGTACTGAAAGGTTTTCAACCAGAAATATACCGCAGAGAATCGGGATTAGCAATTCTTTGTGAATAATAATGGCAAATACCGCAATGATACCTCCAATGGTCAGACTGCCTGTATCCCCCATGAATACCTGGGCCGGATAGGCATTGTACCATAAGAAACCGATCAATGCTCCGATAAAGGCGCATATAAAGATTACCAGTTCCTCACTTCCGGGAATATACATGATATTCAGGTAACCCGCAAACTCGATGTGGCTCGATACATAAGCCAATATGCCCAGCGTTAGTCCGATGATGGCGGAATTGCCTGCTGCCATACCATCCATACCATCATTCAGGTTGGCTCCGTTTGACACGGCTGTCACGACAAAGATGGTGATAATGACAAACAAAATCCATCCGGCTGTTTGAGCGTGTTCTCCCATAAAGCCTACACAAGGTCGGCATAGTCCAGGTTGTTACTTTTGAAAAAAGGAATCGTGGTCTGGGTAGATTTCAGATCGTGAGTGCCATGTATTACTTCGATTTCGTTTTCCGATTTCTGAACTTCTATGTTTTCACGAATCACTACGTCGGACTCGATATAGAGTCAGTCCGACAATTAAACCCAAACCGACCTGACCAATAATCTTGAACTTACCATGCAAACCTTCTTTGTCCTTTTTTTAAAGATCTTGATATAGTCGTCTGCGAAGCCGAGCGATCCTTAAACCCAGACGTGGTTATCAGCATCAGTATCATGTATATGTTATGCAGTTTACACCAACATAGACAAGGGATCAGGATGGCTACAATGATGATAACACCTCCCATGCTCGGCACGCCTACTTTGTTGACGCCGAACGGGTCCGTTTTAGCATCACGCTGCGTTTCTGTGATTTGTTTCCCTTTTTGAGTAGGTTGATGAACTTATCTCCCCAGATACTTGAAATAAGTAACGCGAGGATAACCGCCATCAAAGCACGGAATGAAGTATATCCGAACATTCCCGCTCCTGGAAAATTGAGCTTTTGCAGCCATTCAAATAGATAGTATAACATAAATAATTTGCCAATTTATTGATGTGTTGCTATGTCGCTTCTGCCGGATAAATACCGGAGCCAGTCGGCATATTTGCAATCAATCTATTCATTATTGATAAAAATTTCTTTGAGTACTTCTTTATCGTCAAAATGATGTTTCACTCCTTTTATCTCCTGGTAATTCTCGTGTCCTTTTCCGGCAACGAGAATTACATCTCCTTTTTCCGCCAGCATGCAAGCCGTGCGAATCGCTTCTTTTACGGTCGGCAATACTTAGTGTTTTCTTTTCATATCTTCCGCATCCAGTCCGGCCAACATGTCGTTGATGATGTCTTGCGGCTCTTCAAAACGTGGATTGTCCGAAGTGATGATAACACGGTCACTCGCTTTGGCAGCTTCCTTTGCCATGATGGGGCGTTTGCCCCTTATCACGGTTGCCACCGGCACCCACCTACTGTAATCACTTTTCCTTTTCCTTCAAGCACTCCATGAATAGCGTTCAGTACATTAATGAGAGCATCCGGGAGTATGTGCATAATCAACAATCGCCGTAATTCCCTGTGGAGAACGGACCGCATCGAAGCGTCCGGCTACCGGATGAAGCGTACTAAGACCACAAGCACCTCTTCTTCTTTCTTGCCTAACAGAACTGCCGCCCCGAATACCGCCAACAAATTGGAAGCATTGAACTTTCCGATAAACTGAACTGCCAGTTCATGATTGTTGAAGTCGAGCAGCATCCCTTCGAAATGAGACTCAATACCCGTCCTTTAAGTCACAAAGGCTTCTTAATGAATAAGTATGACTTTTAAGAACTGTGTATTCTGTGTCATCACCAGTCCATTCTTATCGTCAGATTAGTCAGGACTGAATGCGCTTTTCGGCAGATCGTCAAAGAACTTCTTCTTTGCTTTCAGATAATTCTCTACTGTTTTATGATAGT
>VOFI01003767.1_pt1 | contig 15738 bp, 24 predicted proteins | sample 5384131 | NCBI WGS metagenome assembly VOFI01 (sample SAMN12384728, study PRJNA508395) | human gut metagenome | isolation source: healthy gut H | host: Homo sapiens
GGCGAACATATAGCTCTTCCGGAGAATAGGCCGAAAGAGAATATGTACCCGGTAAATCGCATATATTGAAGTGATAACCTTTATATTCGAAAAATCCCTTTTTGGCATCGACCGTAACGCCGCTATAATTGCCCACATGCTCATGTGCACCGGAGGCAACGTTGAATAAAGATGTTTTTCCACAGTTGGGATTTCCGACCAAAGCTATATTTATCGTTTTACTACTTTGGGTAAGCGCTCTTTTCTATACAGTCGTCTTCCTCGGTTTTCCAACTTTCTACATTTAGTTTGTTTTTTTCTCCCTGTCGATTTTCGAGTTGATTCGCTTCTTCGGGAGTAATAACTTCGACTAATGAAGCCTCACTGCGTCTTAGAGAGATTTCATAGTCCATTATTTTATATTTAATAGGATCTTTCAATGGAGCATTCAATTCGACAAGCACCGTTTGTCCCCGAACGAACCCCATCTCGATAATTCGTTTTCGAAATGCTCCATAGCCTAATACCTTAACAACAACAGCTTTATCTCCTGTTTGCAAATCGGACAATCGCATACTAAAAAATTTTATCGTGTTAATTTCGATTGCAAATTTCGTAATTTGTTCCGATTTCTATTCTATTTTCTGTGTATATTATTTATAATCCGTATAAATAATAACATATTTTTGCACACTGTGGAATAAAGCAGGATAATTTTCTATTTTATCCTGCTTTATTTCTGTTTGTCTGAATCTATTTATAACTGTCGTTTGTTCTATTCCCTCAACGAAATTTATAAAAGCATTATTGACTAATTTGTTTCCTCCGGGAGTAGGATAGTTTCCTGAAAAATACCAGTCACCCGGGTGGTTAGGGAATAGCTTGATGCAACCCTTCTAATGTTTGATAGATGATTTCCACTTGTGAAGTAATATCTTCCGAAGTTAACATTCGTGCTATTTCTTCGATATTTCCTTTTGGGTAAAAGGTGCATAAATTTCTTTTACATAGTTGGTTATCTGAAATTTTGCTGTGCTTTGGATTTGTTGTATACATCTTCGATGATATGCTGCATTCCCCTGTCGTTCAGTAATTCTATTGCCGCTTTGAAAGCGATAAATTCTCCCATTCGGGACATATCGATGCCGTAACAATCTGGAAATCTAACTTGGGGAGAAGACGACACGATGATTATCTTTTTGGGATGCAATCGGTCCAATATTTTTATAATACTTTGTTTTAATGTCGTGCCGCGAACAATACTGTCATCTATAATAACCAAATTATCGATGTCCGCTTGTACTGTTCCATAAGTAATATCGTATACATGTGCAGCCAAATCGTCTCTTGTATCTCCCTCGGCGATGAAAGTCCGTAGTTTTATATCCTTGATGGCGACTTTCTCAGAACGCACTTTGAGTGAAAGTATATGTTTTAACTCACTGTCGTTTAATGGAGCAGTAGCATTGCGCAACATATAGAATTTTTGCTCGCTCAAATAATTATTCAGACCTTCGAGCATACCATAAAAAGCGACCTCGGCCGTATTCGGAATAAATGAGAATACAGTATGCTCCAAGTCATAATCAATGCTTTCCAATATTTGAGAAGTCAAATATCGACCTAATTTTTCCGTTCTTTATAAATATCGATATCGCTCCCTCTTGAAAAATAGATACGTTCGAATGAGCAGGCGCTGTAATTTCGAGGTGGCAGGATTTGTTCTGTGTGTATGTTTCCCCTACGGTTTACCACCAAACATTCTCCCGGCTGTAATTCTTTGACTTGCTCCACGGATAGATTCATTGTAGTTTGTATCACCGGACGTTCAGATGCGACGACGACAATCTCGTCATCGGCATAATAAAACGCCGGTCGTATGCCATGCGGGTCGCGGAAAGAAAAACATATCGCCACTGCCCGTCATTCCACAAATCACGTATCCCCCATCCCAAATTCGAGCCGGCTTTTTGAGAATATCGGCAATATTAAGATTTTCCTCGATCGATTTTGTTATTGCGATGTCGTCCAATCCTTCTTTCTTATATCGGTCATAGAGTTTTTGATTCTCCATGTCGAGAGCATGTCCGACTTGTTCCAACAAGACAAAAAGTATCGGCGTAGCTACGCGGGTGTTGCCCTTGTGCGACAATACTATTAAAAATCTCATCTACATTAGTCATATTAAAATTACCGCACAGTAACAAATTTCTCGATCGCCAATTTCCTCTTCTCAAAAAAAAGGGTGTACGTAAGATAAGCCTGAACGTCCTGTCGTACTATAACGTAAGTGCCCCATATAAACCTCACCGGCAAACGGTAAATGTAGGGCTGCCCAGTCGGCATCTGCCGTATCGTGAGGAGTGTTCTTGATTTGCTCCTTTATGTTTGCGAAAATTTCTTGAATTGCACTTGTTCCGATGGCACGTTCACGGTAAATAAACTCCTCGGCTGGGCGAGCATGTAACTTTACGCACGCTAAACCGGCTCCTTCCTGTCCCCGATTATGCTGTTTTCCATCAAAAGATACAACTTGTTCAACCCATATAAATATGAACCGTACTTTTTTTTTGATAATAAAGAGCGGTTTTAACAATCGCACCATTGCTATACCGCACTCATGCTTAATAATTTCTGTCATATAATGTTCTATCAATAATCAAGAAACAAAAAAATGAGCCATAACCCGATATTTTTATTTTTTCTGTTATAGCTCATTTTATAATATTCAAATTTTACTGTCCCGAAAATCAACGAATGAAAAGTAGTTCTCTATACTTCGGTAACGGCCACATTTCATTGTCGACCATCAATTCGAGTTTATCTATATGATAACGAATGTCATCGAGTTGCGGGGCAACCGTATCGTGATAGGCAATGGCTTTCTCTCGTTCGTTTTCAATTTTATTCGCAACCTTACGAGCCTCGACCATCGCATGTACTTTTTCCTTTATAGTCAGCAAATGGAATGCTATTTTCTCGATGACCTCCATATCCTGAGTGGCTATCAATTCGCTTTTTTTCAGCCGGGAAGAGACTCTTTATTTTGAATACATTATCCAGTAAAAGAGATTGGTAACGAGTTGCCACCGGAACAATATGATTGATAGCCAAATCGCCTAATACACGGGCTTCTATCTGTATTTTCTTTGTATATATTTCCCATTTTACTTCATTGCGTGCTTGTAGCTCGACTTGCGTAAAGACATGTGTTTGTTCAAACATTTTCACCACATCGTCTTTCAAATAGCTGTCGAAAATTAAAAAGGGACACTGGTCTCGCAATCCAAACCTCGGCGCTTGGCTTCCTCCTTCCACTCTTCGCTATATCCGTTTCCATCGAAACAAATATCTTTACTTTCTGTTATTAAATCTTTTACAACCGAAAGTATGGCTTGGGTTTTTCTCTTTACCGTTGGCAATAAGAGCATCAACTTTTTTTCTTAAAGTCTTGCAATTGATAGGCTACCGCCGCATTTAATGCGATCATTGCCGAAGCGCAATTCGCCGAAGAGCCGACGGCTCGAATTCAAAACGATTGCCTGTGAAAGCAAAGGGCGAAGTTCTGTTACGGTCGGTGTTATCCATTAGAATTTCAGGTATTTGAGCGACATCTAATTTTAATCCCGACTTACCGCTCATGTTCAAAACGTCATCTGATGTACTTTCTGCCAACTTTTCTAAAACCTCGCTGATCTGTTTTCCCATGAAAATGGAAATAATAGCCGGTGGTGCTTCATTGGCCCCTAAACGATGTCCATTAGTTGCAGACGATATACTTGCTTTCAATAATCCGTTATATTTATAAACGGCAGCCATCACATTAACTATAAATGTGATAAATTGTAAATTCTCTTTCTGAGTTTTTCCCGGAGCAAAAAGTAATACGCCGGTATCTGTCCCCAACGACCAGTTATTATGTTTCCCCGATCCGTTAACTCCTTTGAATGGTTTTTCGTGGAGAAGGACTCTGAAATTGTGCCGACGGGCAACCTCTCTCATTACCGACATCAATAACAAATTGTGATCGTTGGCCAAATTGGTCTCTTCAAAAATAGGGGCAACTTCGAATTGATTGGGCGCAACTTCATTATGACAGGTTTTAACCGGGATACCCAACATGTGACACTCGATTTCGAGGTCTTGCATGAAAGCTTCTACTCGTGAAGGTATAGCCCCGAAATAGTGATCTTCCAATTGTTGATTTTTGGCACTTTCGTGTCCCATGAGAGTTCGGCCGGTAAGTACCAAATCGGGACGAGCCGCATACAAACTTTCATCGACCAAAAAATATTCCTGTTCCCAACCCAAATAGGAATAGACGTGCTTTACATTTTTATCGAAATATCCACATACGGCCGTTGCCGCTTTGTTTACGATATTCAATGCTTTTAATAGCGGTGTTTTTTATAATCGAGAGATTCCCCCGTATAGGATATAAATATGGTAGGAATACACAATGTTTTATCGAGAATGAATGCAGGAGAAGATATATCCCATGCCGAATATCCCCGAGCTTCGAAAGTATTGCGAATACCGCCATTCGGGAAAACTCGAAGCATCGGGTTCTTGTTGAATTAACAATTTTCCCGAGAACTCCTCGACTACTCCGCCTTTCCCGTCATGCTCAATAAAGGAGTCGTGCTTTTCAGCCGTACCATCTGTAAGCGGGTGAAACCAATGTGTATAGTGGGTAGCCCCCATTTCAAAGAGCCCATTTCCTCATACCGGCAGCGACACTATCTGCCACCTCTCTACTCAATGGGGTACTGTTGTCTATCGCTTCTATAACTGCTTCATACGTCTTTTTAGGTAAGTATTTAAACATCTTTTCCCGGTTGAAGACATATTTCCCGAAATATTCAGAAGGCCGTTCTTTGGGTTCATTAACGGGAACTGCTTTCCGGCTGAATGCTTCCTTTGCTACCTTAAATCTTAGCATTGACATAATTGAACTTATTAGATTGGTTTGATATTTTTCTTTTCGTTACAACTTCCAATTTTGAATTCGTGAAATCGATTCTATCGTATCTTCATATCTGCCAAAAGCCGTTAATCGGAAATATCCCTCCCCCGACGGGCCGAATCCTACCCCGGGAGTGCCTACGATATGACATTCACAAAGCAATCGATCGAAAAATTTCCACGAAGATAATTCATTAGGAGTCTTTACCCAAATATATGGGGCATTATCTCCACCATAAATCTGTAATCCGACCTTTTGAAGACAATCTTTCAAAAGGCTGGCATTACGCATATAATAGTCGATAGATTCTTGTATTTGTATTTTGCCGACTGGACTGTAAGTCGCTTCGGCAGCCCGCTGTACGATATACGATGTCCCATTGAACTTCGTAGTTTGGCGTCTATTCCATAAACGGTTGATATTTACTTTCTTTTTAGAAGTGTCGTACAATTTTAATTCTTTCGGGACAACTGTATATCCACATCGTAGGCCTGTGAATCCGGCCGTTTTTGAGAAACTTCGAAATTCTATGGCCACTCGTTTGGCACCTTTTTACTTCATAGATGCTGTGCGGTATGCCCTCGTCATGAATATAAGCTTCATAAGCAGAGTCAAATAATATGAGTGTTTCATTTTCAAGAGCATAGTTTACCCATTTTTCCAATTCGTTTTTTGACAGCGTGGTTCCTGTTGGATTATTGGGATAACACAGATATATAATGTCGGGACGTACCGAAGGAGGTTCAGGAATAAAATTGTTCTCAGATATGCAAGGTATATAAATGATATTATCCCAGTGCTGTCCGTCTTTCGCTATATTTCCGGCTCGACCTCCCATCACGTTGGTATCTATATATACCGGATAAACGGGATCGGTTACGGCCACCCTATTTTGCATACTCAGAATGTCCCCCGATGTTTCCGATATCGCTTTTGGCTCCGTCGCTAATAAAAAAAATTTCGTCAGGGGCTAAGTCGACTCCCCGATGTATATAATCGTTTTCAATAATTTTTTCTGTAAGAAGTCGTACCCTTGTTCCGGTCCGTACCCCCTGAATGTTTTCGAATCGCCCATTTCATCAACGGCAGCATGCAGGGCTTCTATTACAACCGGTGCAATCGGGCGCGTTACATCGCCTATGCCCAAACTGATAATATTAGCGTCGGGGTGAAGATGCTTGAATGCTTCGACCTTCTTTTTTTATATCGGAGAAGAGATAGCTTTCGGGCAACTTTAAGAAATTTTCATTGATTAATGCCATTTTTCCTATATATTATTGTTCCATTCTCCTTCAAAAACCGTAACGGCCTCTCCTGTCATATAAACTCTATCATTCTTTTCATTCCACTCAATATCCAGATTTCCACCTAACAAGTGTAATACAGCTTTTCTATTAGCCTTTCCATTTAGGACAGCAGCGACTAACGAAGCACAAGCTCCGGTTCCACAAGCGAGGGTTTCGCCCGTTCCACGCTCCCAAACTCTCATTTTTAAATGGTCGGGAGATAAAATTTCTACAAACTCGACATTGGTTCTTTTAGGAAACAGTTCATGGTGTTCTATGAGCGCTCCTATATGATGTAAGTCGTATCGCTCCATCTCATTGAGAAAAATGACGGTGTGAGGGTTTCCCATCGAAACACAAGTTATATTGAATGTATTATTCTCTATCTCTAACGGATAAGATATAATTTCACTCAAAGATGTATTTACAGGAATTTTCGGGACAAATAGGATAGGATTTCCCATATCGACAGAAACTCTATTTACGGTTCCATTTTTTACATCTAAAATCAGGTGTTTAATTCCAGCCAGCGTTTCAAGAGTCAATTGGGTTTGGAAGTCAGTCCTTTGTCATAGACATATTTTCCTATACACCGAGAGGCGTTTCCACACATTTCTGCTTCTGTACCATCTGCATTGAACATTCTCATTCGAAAATCACAATGATCTGAGGGCATAATAACGACTATCCCATCGGCTCCAATGCCGAAGTGCCTGTCACTCATTCGTCGAGATAATGCACTTAAATCTGCCGGTAATTTCTCGAAACCATTCAGATAAATATAATCATTACCTGCACCCTGCATTTTTGTGAATCTCATAAGAGTATTCTTTTTGATACTACAATTTAGCTTTTAAGAACTAATTGTAATTATTTTGAGACAAAAATAGTCGTTTTGATAAATATGATAATAAAATATAAATATAAATATTGTATAAATATATTTCGATAATATAAACAACTATCTGTATATTATTGCAGAATAATAGCATAACAAAATTTATTTTTACAATATGTTTATAAAACCGGAAGAATAGGGATTTTTTCATTACCTTTTGCATGGTTTTCACGATAGAAATCCACAATATTTATTCGAGCTAATTACTAATACAAAATATAATTCTATCGTAATGCAAACAAAAAGAAAGGCTTCTCTAATCCTTGATGATGGAACCGTATTCGAGGGGAAATCATTTGGCTACGAAAAACCTGTTGCTGGCGAGGTTGTCTTTAATACGGCTATGATGGGTTATCCCGAAAGTTTGACAGACCCCTCCTACTCCGGTCAAATTTTAGTTACTACTTATCCGCTCATCGGGAATTATGGCGTACCTCGTCGTGAAGAGGAAAATGGATTGTCTCGATTTTATGAATCGGAAAAAATCCATGTCGAAGCGTTGGTCGTATCGGACTACTCGTTTGAATACAGTCATTGGAATGCTGATAAAAGCCTTGCCGATTGGTTGAAAGAAGAAAAAATCGTAGGAATTTACGATATCGATACTCGAGAGTTAACCAAACTATTGAGAGAGCATGGTTCCATGAAAGGGAAAATTGTTTTCGAAGATGGTGAAGATATTGATTTCGTCGATCCTAATTTAACTAATTTGGCCGCCAAAGTCAGTTGTAAGGAAGTAATTCGATATGGTAACGGTAATAAAAAAAAGTAGTATTGGTAGATTGTGGCGTAAAAACACAATATTATTCGCTGCCTACTCAAAAGAGATGTTACAGTCATTCGAGTGCCGTGGAACTATGATTTCAATACGATTGAATATGATGGGCTGTTTATCTCTAATGGCCCAGGGGATCTGATATGTGCGATGTTACGGTAGAACATATTCGTAAAGCCATGAATGGGACCAAACCAATATTTGGAATATGCATGGGGAATCAGCTTTTATCGAAAGCCGGAGGTGCTCGCACCTATAAACTTAAATACGGTCATCGAAGTCACAATCAACCCGTGCGGCAAGTCGGGACGAACAGGTGTTTTATCACCTCTCAGAATCATGGTTTTGCAGTCGATAATTCGACTCTTGGATCCGATTGGGAACCGTTGTTTATCAATATGAACGATGGCACGAATGAAGGAATACGGCACAAATCGAAGCCTTATTTCTCGGCGCAATTCCACCCGGAAGCGGCTAGCGGGCCAACCGACACGGAGTTTTTATTTGATGAGTTTGTAAATATGTTGTAATCCGGAAATAAAAAGCCTTATGAATCAAGCTGAAATAAAGAAAATCAAAAAGTATTATTGTTGGGCTCCGGAGCCTTGAAAATAGGTGAAGCGGGTGAATTTGACTACTCTGGGTCACAGGCATTGAAAGCGCTCAAAGAAGAGGGTATCACGACTATTCTTATTAATCCCAATATTGCGACGGTACAAACTTCGGAAGGAGTGGCAGATAAAATTTATTTTCTGCCGGTTACCCCTATTTTGTAGAACGTGTCATTCAAAAAGAAAAACCCGAAGGGATACTTTGGCTTTCGGGGGACAAACAGCCCTCAACTGCGGTGTTCAACTCTATCAATCTGGAATATTAGAAAAGTATAACGTACAAGTGTTGGGAACTCCGGTTCAAGCGATTATGGATACCGAAGACCGGGAACTTTTCGTTAAAAAGTTAGATGAGATTGATGTTAAAACCATTAAAAGCGAGGCTGTCAATTCGATAGAAGATGCAGCGAAGGCAGCTTCCGAGTTGGGATATCCTATTATTATTAGAGCGGCCTACGCATTAGGAGGATTAGGCAGTGGTTTCTGCGATAACGAGGAAGAATTGCGTGTAAAAGCAGAGAAAGCGCTTTCCTTTTCCCCCACAAATACTGGTGGAGAAATCGCTGAAAGGCTGGAAAGAAATAGAATATGAAGTCGTTCGAGATCGTTACGACAACTGTATTACAGTATGTAATATGGAAAATTTCGACCCGTTGGGGATTCATACGGGCGAAAGTATCGTGGTAGCGCCTTCTCAGACATTAACCAATAGCGAATATCATAAATTGCGCGAATTAGCCATACGGATTATACGCCATATCGGTATTGTCGGAGAATGCAACGTACAATATGCGTTCGATCCTAAATCGGAAGACTATCGGGTCATCGAAGTGAATGCACGGCTAAGTCGTTCGTCTGCTTTGGCTTCTAAGGCTACCGGATATCCTTTGGCTTTCGTTGCAGCAAAATTGGGATTGGGATACGGGTTGTTCGATTTGAAAAACTCGGTCACCAAAGAGACCAGTGCTTTCTTTGAACCAGCTCTTGATTATATCGTATGTAAAATTCCTCGTTGGGACTTGGGAAAATTTCAAGGTGTAGACAGGGAGCTCGGATCAAGTATGAAATCGGTCGGAGAAGTGATGGCTATCGGCAGAACATTCGAGGAAGCCATTCAAAAAGGACTCCGTATGATTGGTCAAGGAATGCATGGATTCGTTGAAAATAAAGATTTGGTTATTCCTGATATCGACAAGGCATTGCATGAACCGACGGATAAGCGGATATTCGTGATCAGCAAAGCCATGCGTGCAGGGTATTCCGTCGATCAAATACATGAATTAACGAAAATAGATCGCTGGTTCCTGCAAAAATTAATGAACATTGTTCGTACAGCTCAGGAGTTGGAGACTCTCGATGAATCGGTCACACAAATCAAAAGTGATAAAAAGGCCGGGGCGGAATTGATACGTCGGGCGAAGATACAAGGGTTCTCCGATTTCCAAATAGCACGAGCCATTTGGAAAGATAAAATGGAAGATTGCCATATGCAATGGGTGCGTGAATATCGTAAATCATTGGGGATTGTTCCTGTTGTAAAACAGATCGACACGTTGGCAGCCGAGTATCCGGCTCAAACCAATTACCTTTATTTGACTTATAGCGGTATTGCCAACGATGTGAAATATCTCGGAGACAAAAAATCTATTGTCGTATTGGGATCTGGCGCTTACCGTATAGGTTCCTCGGTGGAATTCGATTGGTGTGGAGTCCAAGCGTTGAACACAATACGTAAAGAGGGCTATCGGAGTGTAATGATAAACTACAATCCCGAGACTGTTTCGACAGATTACGATATGTGTGACCGACTCTATTTCGATGAATTGACCTTTGAACGGGTAATGGATATTCTCGAATTGGAAAATCCTCATGGGGTTATTCTTTCGACCGGAGGTCAAATACCGAACAATTTGGCTACCCGCCTTGACGAGCAGCATGTTAATATATTGGGGACGACAGCCAAGAGCATTGATAATGCAGAAGACCGTCACAAGTTCTCTTCTATGCTCGACTCGTTAGGTATAGACCAACCCCGTTGGAGAGAACTGACCTCGTTGTCAGATATTTACGATTTCGTGAAAGAAGTCGGTTATCCGGTGTTGGTTCGCCCCTCTTATGTGCTTTCCGGTGCGGCAATGAATGTTTGTTCGAACAATACGGAGTTGGAGCAGTTCCTACAATTGGCAGCTAATGTTTCTAAAAAACACCCTGTCGTTGTGAGTGAATTTATTCAGAATGCCAAAGAAATAGAAATGGACGCTGTTGCCCGTAATGGTGAAGTCCTGATTTATGCCATATCCGAGCATATTGAGTTTGCCGGTGTTCACTCTGGTGATGCGACCATACAATTTCCACCTCAAAAATTGTATGTCGAGACTATGCGGCGCATCAAGAAGGTTGCCGGACAGATTGCTCTGGCGCTTAACATATCGGGGCCTTTCAATATCCAATTTTTAGCCAAGAACAACGATATCAAGGTCATCGAATGTAACCTGAGAGCTTCTCGGAGCTTTCCTTTTTGTATCGAAAGTATTGAAAATTAATTTTATCGAGTTAGCTACCAAAGTAATGATGGGGCTTCCTGTGGAAAAACCGAATAAAAACGAATTTGATTTAGACTATGTCGGGATTAAAAGCATCTCAATTCTCGTTCTCCCGGTTACAGAAGGCCGACCCTGTATTGGGTGTGGATATGGCTTCGACCGGCGAGGTCGGTTGTATAGGGGCTCGATACGAGTGAAGCGGTATTAAAGGCTATGCTTTCGGTCGGATATCAAATACCCCAAAAGAATATTTTACTTTCAACGGGAACAACAAAGCAGAAAGCCGATATGCTTGAAGCTGCGCAATTATTGTATCAAAAGGGATATAATTTATTTGCAACAGGAGGGACTCACCAATTCCTTACCGATAACGGCATTCCTGCGGTGAAAGTATACTGGCCTAGTGAAAGTGACCATGAGCCTCAGGCATTAGAAATGTTGCACAATAAACAAATCGATTTGGTAGTCAATATTCCCAAGAATCTAACTCAAAAAAAGAGTTGGATAACGGATATAAGATACGCCGAGCCGCCATTGACTTTAATATCCCGCTTATTACAAATGCTCGATTGGCATCGGCATTTATTCAGGCATTTTGCAGTTTGAGTATCGATGATATACAAATCAAAAGTTGGGACGAATATAAATAGCAATAAAAGATTGATGATCGATAAAAAGAGTGTGTCTTTTTCAGATACCCTCTTTTTTTATTTACTCAATGTTTTATATGAAAGAATATGCCAAGTTATGCCTATCGCTAAAACTATAAAAAGAGTTGCTAACCATATATTTCCAGCCATGAAAAATGAACAATACAGCAAAGTCAGCCAAACTAATGAAACGGAGATAACCTTTACTCGTAGAGGGATAGCTTTGTTTTCCATGAAATTTCGAATGTATGGCCCCAACCGTTTATGATTCAATAGCCACTTATATAGTCGCGGGGAACCACGGAACCATAAAATACTAGATAACAAAAGAAATGGTGTTGTAGGTAATAAAGGTAGAAAAATCCCCATAACTCCTAAACACAGAGAGATACTTCCTAAAACGATATATATGACTTTCACATCACAAAAATACAATAAATATCGAATATGCTTTATAAATAATAAGAAAGGGAGTATCTTTTCAGATACTCCCTTTCTTATTATTTGTCAGGAAATCGAGGAATTACATCATTCCACCCATGCCGCCCATTCCGGGAGCCGGCATAGCGGGTGCAGGATTTTCCTCTTTCTTATCGGCAATCACACATTCTGTTGTCAAGAACATGCCTGCGATAGAGGCTGCATTTTCCAGAGCTACACGAGTTACCTTAGCCGGGTCAATAACGCCTGCTGCAAAGAAATTTTCATAGGTATCTGTACGGGCGTTGTATCCAAAGTCTCCTTCTCCGTCTTTAACCTTTTGAACAACAACAGCACCTTCCACTCCGGCATTAGCGGTAATTTGGCGAAGAGGTTCTTCTATGGCTCTTTTTACAATTTCAATACCTGTCGTTTCATCTTCATTTGCTCCCTTTAAAACCATCTAATGCGGGGATACAACGAATGTATGCAACACCTCCACCCGGAACGATGCCTTCGGCAATAGCTGCTCTTGTAGCGCTTAATGCATCGTCTACACGGTCTTTTTCTCTTTCATTTCGACTTCGGAAGCGGCTCCAATATAGAGAACTGCGACTCCACCAGCTAATTTGGCTAAACGTTCTTGCAGTTTCTCACGATCATAATCGGAGGTTGTCGTTTCTATTTGGGCTTTGATTTGGGCAACGCGTGCAGCGATGGAATCTTTGCTTCCCATACCGTTGACAATCGTGGTATTCTCTTTGTTTACCGTAATCTTTTCAGCACGACCTAACATTTCGATTGTCGTCGATTCAATTTCAATCCTTTTTCTTCAGAAATAACTACACCACCTGTCAAAACAGCTATGTCTTCCAGCATTTCTTTACGACGGTCTCCGAATCCGGGAGCTTTTACAGCACAGATTTTGAGAGACCCGCGCAAACGGTTTACAACCAAAGTTGCTAAAGCTTCACTCTCGACATCTTCTGCTATAATCAGTAAAGGACGACCTGTTTGTGCCGTAGCTTCAAGAACGGGAAGCATATCCTTCAAGGCAGAAATCTTTTGTCGTAGATCAAAATATACGGAGTATCCATTTCGCACTCCATTTTCTCGGTATTCGTAACGAAGTAAGGAGAAATATATCCTCGGTCGAACTGCATACCTTCTACAATATCGACAGTCGTATCGGTACCTTTGGCCTCTTCTACCGTGATAACACCTTCTTTCTTCACTTTCTTCATAGCCTCGGCAATGAGCTGGCCAATCTCGCTATCGTTGTTGGCCGAGATACGAGCAACCGATTCGATTTTCTCAAAATCGTCGCCTACTTCCTGAGCCTGAGCCTTGATGCCTTCTACCACTTTGGCTACGGCTTTGTCGATGCCTCGTTTCAAATCCATGGGGTTGGCTCCGGCAGCTACGTTTTTAAGGCCTACGTTTACGATGGCTTGTGCCAATACTGTTGCTGTCGTTGTTCCGTCTCCGGCATCATCGCCTGTTTTAGAAGCAACCTCTTTTTACCAATTGAGCACCCATGTTTTGAAATGGGTCTTCCAATTCTATTTCTTTGGCAACTGTCACACCATCTTTTTGTAATATGAGGAGCACCAAACTTTTTCTCAATAATTACATTACGACCCTTAGGACCGAGAGTGACTTTAACGGCATCTGCCAATTCATCGACTCCTTTTTCAATTCTTCACGAGCTTGAATATTGAATTTAATTTCTTTTTTTGCCATAGTTCTTTACCTAATAAAGTTAAACATTAAACACATTAAAGAATAGCTAAAATATCGGATTGTTTCATGATCAGATATTTCTCACCATCTAACTCGATTTCGGTACCTGCATATTTGCCATATAAAACAGTATCGTCGGGTTTTACCACCATTTCTTCGTCCTTCGTACCATTACCAATGGCGATCACTTTACCTTTGAGGGGTTTTTCCTTTGCCGAATCGGGGATAATAATACCACCGATTGTTTTTTTCTTCTGCGGGAGCTGGAAGTACCAATACTCTGTCTGCTAATGGTTTAATCTTCATCGTTTTTTATTTTAGTTAATGTTTCGTTTTATATATAATGTTCTCGCTTTCGTGAGAACATTATATATATATCCAAATCTATGCCAAAAGATTTATTTGCTTAAAATCTGACAAAACGTCACCTGAGAATTGTGGCGTCGAAATAATTACTGACAAAGATTCCTCCTCTTTCTTCTTAGAAAGAACAGGTGTCATTGTCGAAAATTTATTCAAGAAGGAATGGCTATTAATGGAGTGTCGGTGTGAAATAACATTTTGTGAGCGATACTCGGATTGAAAAGACGTGCAAATATATTTCGTTTACGATTGGGAACAACCATAACATCTATGGCCGATTCATGAAAAAAGTTTTTCTACGTTATCTAAAAAATTTTCCTCACCAATAATCTTATAATCTATTTCTCTTCCCGAATAATGAGATTGACAGTAGTCTCGAATACCAGCTAATTTAATTTCTGTCCATGCATCGCTTTTTTCCGTTAAATGTAAAAACATTATACCAAACGAATAGTTTTCGAATAAACGCATGAACGTGTCCAGAGAGATTAAATCCTGTTGATCGAAATTAGTAAAAAAAGCAATGTTTTTTATTTCGTTCATACAAGTATGAGTAAATCCTTCTGGGACAGCGAACACCGGGAAATTACCGGAATCTACTACTTCTGCCGTGACACTCCCTATTAGATCGATCTCTTTACGAGTTTTTCCCTCGAACCCATAACTATGAGCGATGGATTCAATTCCTTTGCCATTAAGATTATCGTATCTTCAGGGACACCTTCACACACCCTATAAATGAATGGTGCAGAAGGAAAAATCTCCATCTGTCATCAATCGCTGCAATTTTTCGCAAAAGTTTGCCATCTCCCGATTGGCCTTTGCGAATAATAGTTTATGTTCTTCACTCTCTTTTTAATTCATAGGAGATTGTCTCTGTCAAGGAGAGTGACCCTGTGGAGAAAGGAGATAAAAAAGTATGTAGTAATACAACTTCTGCTTGATGGGTAGCCGCAAAATCAAAACCTAATCGACATGCTTGTAAAGAATAATCAGAAAAATCAATCGGTATAAGAATCCTATTTTTCTGTGGTTTGTCAGAAACTTCTGATTTCCCAAACACCGGATCAGTTTTTCTAAAATCTCGAGGGCGTGAGGCAAATCTTTCTCATTAATTCGCACTCGCACCCCCGGGGATATAACTGGTTTTAATAAATTGACATTCTGAATTACGACAGCTATTCCTTGACTTTCCAAAACGCCTTTTAAAATAAGAGCCTTTGGATAAGTATGAATCGCCAACGTTATCAACCTGTCTTTTTTCATTGTCAATTTATCCCTTTTATTTTTATTTTTTTTCTTCAAGAATACGAATTGCCATATCGTATATTTGCGTATTATCAAGGACTACGATTCCCCCCTGTCGGGCCCCGGTTCTATGTGAAGGCCGCAATTTTTCCCAAATGAATAATTACTGCCTCCGAAATAGTTACGTACGGTCTGTGTGGTAACATTCAACTCATCTGCTATTCTATGCATTGAACCATCTGGCAAACTGTCTTTG
>VOFI01002452.1_pt1 | contig 15734 bp, 26 predicted proteins | sample 5384131 | NCBI WGS metagenome assembly VOFI01 (sample SAMN12384728, study PRJNA508395) | human gut metagenome | isolation source: healthy gut H | host: Homo sapiens
ACTGTCAGGAAATGTCTTTTCAATATCTGATATGATATCAGACCTGTGATTTCTCTCAATTTCTCTGTAAGTATACCATAAATTTATCTTATCTGAAAAATTTCCAAAATTTTTTCAGATTTCGTGTTATTTCTTTCTCTGGTTTTCGTATATATAGTGAAGGGCAGAAAACAAAATTATTTCTGAATTCCCCTCTACGTAGAATGAGGAGGTACTCAATGAAAAAAATAATTTTAACCTTATCCGGCGTTCTTTCTTTGTGATCGTCACCGGATGCTCGCTGCTGATCTGCATGATGAACGGAATTCGAATTTGGATCAGCCGGCTGCTGCCTTTTACCTGGCGAAAGCAATTCTGTTTATCCTTTAGCCTTCCTCTGGTAACCTTAGGTCTCTTCGTACACTGTTTGCAGCTTAGACGAAAGCTTGATAAAGAAGAACCTGTTGTTCCGGAATGCGATGAAGGAGCTGATAAAAAATCGCCAGACCAGCTGCAGGGATTCTGGAGATTCTGATTTCCAGAGCTTTAAAAATTCACTTACCTGTCTGTTCTGTGCCTTTGCCGAAGATTCCGATCTCAGCGAAGAGGATCAGAAGGACTTGCTGGATTTTATTGACAAATTTTAAGTGAGGGACTTGCATGCTTTTAATCTGTATGAGCATAGCAGGAACAGTGCCACTGATCATCTGTCTCCTGCTATTGCTTCTCCAAAGGAAAAATTTTCATACCGGCTTGGCCGGAACCTAGTGTTTCTGAGTCTGGTGGGGTATTTGATACCGTTTCAGGTGGTTAAATATCTGATGCCAACAGATGTTTTGATAAGAACAGACGCTCTTGCAAACATCTCTTATTACATCAATTTTGACGACAAAAAGCAATTTCTTACAACGGAATTTCACTCTGGATGTCCGACTGGATTCTTATGGTTGGATTATGCTGGCTATTTTTAATCTCAGGCTTCAGTGTTTACGAAATCATAAAGTATCACCGGCTCACGCGAAAGCTGAAAAAGATTACTGAGAAAAGAACTTGTTTTCTTATCTGGAATCGGGGATGTAGAATACCGTATTTCTCCCCTTATTGGTTCTCCCTATACTATAGGTTTCCTGAAGCCTTTCATTGTCGCGCCGGAGAGCCTTGAGAATTCCCGATTGTCAGAAATGATCATGCGGCATGAATATTCACACCTGCGCCGCCATGACTCAGCTGTAAAGCTGCTCTGCCTGTTAGCCATTTGCCTTCATTTTTATAACCCGTTAACATTGCTTACGCTTCTGCTTTACACCAGCTTTTCCGAAAACATTGCAGATCAAGCCGCCACCGAAGGTTTCACCACGGAAGAGAAAAAAAGCCTACGCAGTCGCTCTCGTGAATCTTTCCGCAAGGAACAGACAGGTTCCTGTAGTCTGGAAAAACAACTTATTGGGGCCAAACATACAATGAAAAGGAGAGTGGAATTTATTATGATGAAGAATAGAAAAGCCAGTAAAATTGGTACTGCTGCGGCAATATTGGCATCTGTATTTTTGAGCGGGACTACGGTGTTTGGGTATGCGCCGATGCAGACGACGGAAGCTGCAGATTCTGTGCAACTTAATGAAACAGTATCATTTGTTGACAGTGCTTCAAACAACCCATTTGCAAATTCTAATATCTACTTTGAAACAGATGAACATGTGAATATCTTAGTCAATGACTCCGATTTAGAGCCACGTGCAATTATTTGTACTCACGATTTTAAATCTGGATATGCTGATGTTCATAATTCAAAAAGTAATGGTGGTTGTGAAGTAAAACGCTATACTGCAAAAAATTTGTCAAAAAATGCAATCATCTTGTCATCATGGACTACGTAAGCACAACAACTTACGCCAAATGCCCACACAAATAATCGCCTGCACTAACTTTAATGGGAGGAAGTTAGCCCAGCCGAATTATTAAATCATTCACACTTACCCAATTATGTCATTTTCCATTATTATCTTTCGTGAAGCTCAGAGGGAACGGAAGCTAAAAATGAGCCAGGGAAGCGTTTCGCTTTCCCTGGCTCTTACCCGTTTCAGAAACATATTATAACATTTCTCTTCTTTCTTTCCATCACGCCGCTTTCCCGGTACCCTTCATCTGTCCATGCACCTTCCGTCTCACAAACACAAAGCAGGCCACCTGCATCACAATGGTAATGAGCCATGATGCCGGATAGGAAATAAACAGAGTGTACAAACTTCTGTGCTGTGGGAATATCCAGAAGATCCACACAATTCTGGTACCAACCGTACCGATAATAGAAAGGATCATAGGTACACCGGAATGTCCCATTCCCCGGAGAGCGCCAGGAAAAAGATCCATGATTCCGCATAAGAAATAAGGCACTGTGGTGATGGAAAGAATTTCCACACCGCATCGGATAACCTCCGGATCCTCTGTGTAAACCTTCAGGATCTCACCGCCACACATGTAAGATCCGCATCCCAGCACAAGGGCGATCACAAAGGACAGGATTCCGCAGTCCAGCAGCACTCTGTCCATACGTTTATATTTCCCAACGCCATAATTCTGGCTGGTAAAGCTCATACAGGCCTGAGTGACCGCATTTACAGACGCATACAAAAAATCCCAGAATATTATTCGCCGCCGTATAACCAGCCATGGCAGTGGAACCAAAGGAATTTACAGAAGACTGCAAAAGCGCATTGGAAATGTTAATAACCGTACTCTGCACTCCTGCCGGTATTCCCACCTGAAAAATCTGTACCAGATAAAATTTCTTCATACACAATCTGGAAAACCGAAGCTGATAACTGCTGTCCGTCATATACAGACATCTAAGAACCAGAATACAGGAAATCAGCTGGGAAATAATGGTCGCAATGGCAACACCTGCAACACCCAGATGAAACACGATCACCAGAATCATATTCAGCACCGCGTTGGTCACACCAGCCACAACCAGGAACAGCAGCGGACGTCTGGTATCCCCTACCGCACGCAGAATAGCTGCACCATAGTTATACAGCATAAAAAACGGCATTCCCAGGAAATAAATCCTCATATACAAAGTGGACTGGTCAATCACATCCGCAGGCGTTCCCATAACCTCCAGTGCCCATCTTGAAAAAAACAAGTCCTACAGCAGCCATCGCCACACCACTGACCAAAGCCAGTGTCACAGACGTATGTACCGTTTCTGACATCTCCTTCGCCTTACCTGCCGCATAGAATCTGGCAGCCAGAACATTAGCTCCCAGTGAAACACCAATAAAAAAGATTGGTAAACACATTGATCAAAGCGGTAGTAGAACCAACTGCTGCCAGGGCCTGGCTGCCGGAAAACCGTCCCACCACAATAATATCCACAGCATTGAACATCAGCTGCAGAATTCCGGAAACCATCAGCGGAATGGCAAAAGAAACCAGCTTGTCCATAATGGTTCCGTTACACATATCAATTTCGTACTTATTTTTACTCAACTCTATCGCTCCCTCATCCATATGCCAGCACCACCGGAAGCCTCTTCCGGTCTGCCGCCAGAGTATATAAAAAGCTCTGGCAGGTACTGGCTCACATCATCCTTTCTGTCCCCGAAGCCATTTTTCAAGGACAGAATAAATCACATTCATGTCAATAGGCTTAGTCACATAATCACTCATTCCACACTCTGCAGCCCGGCTCTCATCCTCCTGGAACACATTTGCGGTCATGGCGATCACCGGAATATTTTTCCAGTAGTCGCTCTCTCCTGCACGGATATTTGCCGTGGCCTCATAACCATTCATAACCGGCATCTGGATATCCATGAAGATCAGTTCATAATAATTCTCCGGCCTGATTCCAAGAAGCTTGATCGCCTCCTGCCCATTCTCTGCCACATCCACGATCAGACCGGATTCGGACAAAAGCTCGTACGCAATCTCCCGGTTCAGCTCATTGTCCTCCACCAGCATGATCCTGCGTCCCTTCAAAAAGCCCGGATCCTTTTCCTTCTCTTCACCAGCCTCTGCTGCCAGTAAGGCCTGATCAGCCTCCTTCTCTTCTTCCACAAGCTTCAGATCCAGCCGCACAAGAAACGTCGTACCTTTCCCCTGAATGCTCTTTACCTCAATACTTCCACCCATCTGTGCAATGATAGACTTGGCAATAGAAAGTCCCAGTCCAGTTCCCTGGGTAGCATTTGTCATGCTGTTATCTTCGCGGGAAAAAGGCTCAAACAGCTTCTTCTGAAATTCTTCCGACATGCCGATTCCATTGTCCTTCACCACAAAAGAATAGCTTTGCTTTGCCCTCTGCAAAGCTATTGCCCTGGTTACCTTTACCTGCACACATCCATGCTCAGGCGTGTACTTCACTCCATTGGAAATCAGATTGATCAAAACCTGCCTCGAGTCTTACCGAATCTGCCAGCACATGATCGTCCCGGTTCTTCTATATCCAGATCAAAAATCTGGTGTTTGTCAACAGCTGCCTGACGGCATACTCCATCCACAATTTTCATGGTTTTGCTCAGGTACAGTGGTTCCTCATGAAGCATCGTATCCCCCACTCTCAATTTTCGACATATCCAGAACCTCATTGATCAGCTCCAGAAGGTGTCTGGAAGAATCGTCGATCTTCTGAAGACAATCCAGAATACGCGCAGGATCGTTCAGATGATTCATGGCGATCTGGGTCATACCAAGTATTCCATTCATAGGAGTGCGAATGTCATGGGACATACTGCTGAGGAAAATGCTTTTTGCCTTGTTTGCCTCTTCTGCAGACTGATATGCCTCCTTCAGACTGTTCATCAGCTGTTCATTTCTGCTGTGGCTTTCCTGAACGTCTGTTGCGATCAGAGTCATCATGCCTGGCATAACATTTTCCTCGTCCAGGCAGATAAACTGGAACCGCACCCAGCGGTAGCATCTTTTGCCCGGATCCGGGCTTCACACTCATAGCTGCCCTCCTGCTCCAGAAATATATGGGAAAGCTCTGACAGTCTGATTTTCAGCCGTACTTTTTTCCCAATCACCCGGTTCACAGTTTGGCGCCAGATATTCTTTCAGGAAGTCTCCGTAATAACCGTCCGGAATCTTTTTATCCAGAAGTCTCTGGTTTCCGCGGTAGTATACCTTGTATTCGCCGGACATCATATCCACATACAAAATGATCAGAGAATTCCTTGCCAGTGCTCCAAGAAGCTGACGGCTCTCGTTTCCGCTTTTGTGAAGGAAATCGAGAATCGTATCTCCCTCTTCATCACTTTGCTTCCGGCTGCTGGCTTCCCAGTTTTCAATATCTGTGAACAGCCTGCTTTCTTCTATTTCATTTTGATCTACTGCCTTGCCATATACCGAATAACAGGTACGGATGCGTCCCGCTCCCAGCAGATATCTGAGATCTCCCTGCAGTTCTTTATCCTCTTCCAGAAGCTCCACCAGCTCCGGACAATAAACAGAACCTTTTCCCCAGGAAAACTCCTCCGCTACTTGTTCCAGCTTCTTGGCATTCTTATAGCTTCGTCCCACAAAGTCAGTGGCTGCATCCAGACAATCGCTGATATGCAGTATTTCAATAAGGAAACGCACATTTGACCTGGTATTGTCAAAATCTGCCGGATATCCTATTTTTCCATCCCAGGATTTGTGATGTCCCAGAACAGCATCCGATATTTGCATAGAGCCGGAATCTCCTCTACGAATTTAGCCCCCTCACAGGGATGGCTGAGAATATCATTCTTTTCCCTTTGTGTCAGCTGCCGTGACTGCTTGTTCACAATAGATGCAAGTCTGATCATTCCAATATCCAGAAGCTGTGCAGACTGGGAAACATAGTCCAGAATGGTCTCCCTGATTTTCCAGCACTTCCACCACGTTCTCATAGCCAAAGGTTCCAATCAGAAGCTCCGGCCGCTTTTTCATCACTACATTCAGAATTCGCCTGGCAATCTGCTCCACCATTTCACTGTGCATGGCAGTGCCTTCATCCCGGCTTACCATGATCTGCATAAGAACCAGGGTGTTTATTTCATCTCCGGTAATATATTTCAACACATCCCTGAGAGAACGCCATACTACATCATTCACAAAGGTATCGTTTTCTGTCCTGGACAGCCTGCGAATAGCATGCACATAATTGGATACACAAAAATCACGGAGATCTGGTGCTCCGTGATATTCATCCGCATATTTCTCCAACAATTCCAAAATCGTCGGCAGATGGTTGATCGCAACCTGAAAATAGCGGCTGTCAGAAAAAGACACTCCCTCCTGGCTGTCCAGATCGTCATGCTCCATACTGTGTTCACAGAATTTCCGATAATCCTCAAGAAGCTCTGTGCAGGTTATCTTCCCCTGATAGAACAGACAGGACTTATAATTACAGTATATTTCATCCAACATTTCGTAGGGCTCCGGATTCTTCTCAAGCTCACGCTGATAATATTCTTCCAGAACCCGGGATGCTCTGGAAAGAAGCTTCGGATCAATCTCCCTCACGGTAAATCTCAGGACTGAATTTCCAAGAAGATCATAATTCAGTTCTTCGATCAGTTCATCAAAAATCAAACCTCTCTCCGTCTAATTCCCGGACTTTCTCATCATTATAAAATTCCAGTGCCTCATCAATGTACTGCAAAAAGCTCCTTGGACGTGTCAGGTTAAAGTTCATCAACACGATCGGAAAATTATAATAGGAAAAAAGGATTCGCTTCCTTACGTCAAAATCCTCAATCTCAAAATATCTGGGAGAAAGTGCCCGCAGTCTGTCAAAATACATGGCTCCTTTCTTTCCATCTTCATCACTGAAGGGACGGTTATAAAAAATTTCCCAGAAGATTCAGGGTCCAGATATAAGAGTCCAGATCATCACTTTTCTGAAAATATCCATCCAGAAGCTCCAGAATTTCCAGCATGGCAAGGTTATCCTCATGGCCCTCATCATCGGCCATGCGGATCTGATGCAGAAATTCTCTCGCCAGTTCCTCGTTCAGGCTCGCCTCTCCGTCAAGGAAGGGCGGATATACAAATTCAGAAGTACCTCATTCTCAATGTAAAAAGCCTGCGCATCATTCTGGATTTGTTCTTCAGATTTTCGATCCACGCCTCCTGGTCTTCTGCCTTCAGCAGATTCTCCTGAATCTGATCTTCCGTCTTCAGATTTTCTTTGTATTTGGTGTAAAAATGAATAATATTTTCCCGCGTGATCATTCCGCCGCACCTCTTTTTGGAAATACGCTTATGATTCCGGCTCTTGCACTGATACATTCTTTGATCCGCTTCCTTCACCAAATCTGCGATTTTTCCCTTTTTTTCCTCAAATGCCACAATGCCATAGGAAAAGCTGATGTTGCGTCTTTCTCCGTTAATATCAAAATGGATCGGGCTCTTTTTCCAGAATTTCGTTTAACCGTTCCCGGATCTGCTCCGGCTCCAGTGCAGACAAAATAAGGAACTCATCTCCTGCATACCGGTACAGAAGATCCTGCCTGTCCATAGCACACTTCATATTCTCTGCAAACACACCAGGTAACGGTCTCCGTTTTCATGACCATAACAGTCATTAATCAGCTTCAGATAATCCAGGTCGATAAATACAAGGCTGCCCTTCTTATGATTCTTCATAAAGCGCTTGCTGTTGCGGTCAAAAGCCGCACGGTTCAGACAGCCGGTAAGGGCATCCTCTCCATGGACACCTTCAGGCGTTCAATCCGAAGCTCCTCACGGGTAAGGAGACGTACCATCTGATCGTAATTCTCTTTCTCCTGCTCCAGAGACGCCAGATACATTCTCTCGAATTCCGGTATCTGTCTCCGAAGCTCTTCCCGGTCACTTCCGTATGCAGCCGTGCGCATAAGCTTATAAACCGGACAGAAGCTTCCGCTGAAATTCCGGGCATTCTTAATGTAGCTGCCAATACGTATAATATCGTCCCAGCGTTCTTCCTCCGCCATTACCTGAAGGAACTCTCCAAAATAGCAGACACAGAAGCTTAAGGTATCCCTGGCACCCTCCCCGGCTTCCATTTTCTTCATATAACTGTTGAATTCTTCCGCAATGACCGCCTTGTCTTTTTGCTGGTAAAGGCGAAGATACAAGTCCGTAAACTCCTTCTGAAGCAGGAAAAAAGGCTCTGCCATCTTCAGGAATCTCCCGTTCTGTAAGAATCGCCTGCATATCCGCTGACGCCTGCTCCGCGCCTGCAACATCTCCCATGCCCAGCTTCACGTAAACCTTGCTGTCATAATAGACCAGCTCATTTAAAGTATCCGAATTCCAGAAATCCACACTGCTGTCACAGGGATCCAGTCTGGAAATATCCATCATTTTCTCCAGATAAAAATCCGCCTCAAAAAACAGTCCACAGTCTGAAAAAGCGGCTACGATAGTGTTATAAACGGATTTCAGAGGGGATCTTAAGGTAAATCCGGAATTGGCATATTTCAGGCCATATTCCACAATCTTCGGGGAAAACCAAGGCAGAAATAAAGTCTTACCAGGGCAAGATAAAGTCTGGATTTCTCCTTGGAACGCTCCATGTGAACTCCGGCCTCCCGGCAGATTTCGATCAGAGGATAAGCATATTCCCGAAAATTATAGGCAAAAATCCCATAACTTATATAATAGATTTCTTCTGTATAAACAGTAAAATCCGATATCTGCTTCAGCTCCTCCACACAGCGTGCCACATCCTCTTTTGTCCAGGTTCCTGTTTTTACTTTATTTTTTATTTCTTCAACTGTATACATACAAGTTTTATTCTCCTGCTTATTACTGTTGTTAATTCGACAAAAGACCCGGTGAGTTTAATAGATCACCCGGTCTCTTCCCCTGTTCTTTGCCCATATAAAGTTTCGCATCCACATTTTTCAGCAAGGTGTCTATATTGGACTTGAAATCATTCTCCTCCACGCCAAACGTCATAGTAACCGGAATCCATTCTCCCTCCAGTCAAACAGATCGTTGCCCAGCTTCATGCGAAAAGTGTTGAGCATAAGGCATACTTCGTCTCCGTTCATATCTGGGAAAAAGAAGATGAATTCTTCGCCTCCCCAGCGGCACAATTTGGCATGCTCACCCAATTCCCGGCTCATATGCTGTGTGATCCATACCAGTACCGCATCTCCGCAGTCATGTCCCCAGTGGTCATTGATCCTCTTAAAGAAATCAATATCGCCCATACCAATGGTAAACGCCATAGCAGGCTCTTTCCTGTGCTTCTCCGTAATGTACTGCATCATCTGACGGCGGTTCCACAAACCTGTCAGCGGATCGGTCCCTGCCTGTTTCTTCAGCTGCTCATTATACAACACCAGCTTCTTCTCCGCAGATTCCACATTGGAGCTGAACATACTGCACGCTACAGCCATAAGCACAAACGTCACAATGGTATTTATGATCTGTAATACAACTGTAGCCGTTTCTGTCAGGGCAAAAACAGAAATATTTACCCTGCAGTACAAAAACAGACTGAATCGTACTGCAAACAGAACTACTGTATAGCTGATCTTATACACAAGAGAATTGTAGACAGCAAAATATACCAGTACCAGCATCTCAAACATCAGATGCTGAATACCGCAGTCCCATCCATAGAGAATAACAAACACAATCACCCATGCCAGCTGCAGGCTACTGCAGACAAGCACACTGGTGTGTACCTTCAACCGGTATGTTGCATAAAAAAGCAGCAACCGACATTGCTGCGAAAATATATCCTGTCCAGACCTCTGTCTTCGGTCCCACAATGCTGAATACGAACGGAATGATCAGAAAATAAAGTCCCAGAATCAACAATATAATTCTGAGAAGGAACAATATACGCTGAGGCTCATTCTCATGAATTGCTTCTTTCCTCAACAATGCATTAAATTTCCTGCACAGCCCTTTAACCATTACAGGTGCCGCCTTTCCCACGAGTGTTCAATATAATAATATTGCACTATTTATCACAAAAATGCAACCTTTTTTGTAATTATTTATATTATTTGCGCTTTTTACTTTACGGTTCAATGGTAACGTTCCGCAAGGTGCTTTTGCGAACAAAGTTCACAGGAAACCCGGGAATCTCAGCGCGAAATCATGCGAATGCATGATTTCTGCGCATCGCAAAGCGTGTTACTGGTCACGAAGTGACAGTAGCCTTTTGCCAAATATTGCTTTTTATTCATAGTCAGGATTACAGAATCAAAAATCTGATATATAAATCTTTTGTAACGATTCGGCAGGTGCTTTAATCCTCCACTCTTGTTCCCATGTAATAGAAGCCTTTACAGGTATCCAGACGCACATTCACATACTTGCCAAGAAGATCCGGGGTTCCCGGAAAATGAACCAGCAGGTTATACTGGGTTCTTCCTGTGAAAATACCCTTTTCCTTGCTCTCCGTCTCAACAAGAACTTCCTGAACCTCGCCCTGGAATCTGGAAGAGACTTCTCTTCCTTTCTCCTGAACCAGCTTTAGAAGGCGGTCAAAACGATCCTTCACCACATCCTCTGGAACCTGATCCTCCATCTTCGCCGCAGGAGTGCCGCTTCTCTTGGAATAGATAAAGGTAAATGCAGTATCAAAACCAGATTTCTCCACTACATCCAGAGTCTCCTGAAAGTCCTCCTCAGTCTCACCGGGAAGCCTACAATAATATCTGTAGTCAGGGAAATATCCGGCACCGCTGTACGGATTTTCTCCACCAGTCCCAGATACTTCTCCTTATCATAATGCCGGTTCATGATCTTCAGGATACGGCTGCTGCCAGACTGCATAGGCAGATGCAGATGATGGCACACCTTCCTGCTCTTACTCATATATTCGATCAGCTCATCAGATAGATCCTTCGGATGAGAAGTCATAAACCGGATTCTCTTCAGTCCCTCGATCTGCTCCACCTTCTCAAGAAGCTGTGCAAACGTCACCGGATCCTTCAAAGTCTTTCCATAGGAATTAACGTTCTGTCCCAGAAGCATAACCTCTGTAACGCCATCCGCCACCAGAGCCTCTATCTCTTTCACAATCGCCTCCGGCTCACGGCTTCTCTCACGCCCTCTTACATAAGGTACAATGCAATAGCTGCAGAAATTATTGCATCAAACATAATATTCACGCCAGATTTAAAAGAATAATTACGCTCTGTAGGCAACTCCTCCACGATCTTGTCCGTACCCTCCCAGATATCGATCAGCTGGCTGTCACGATTCTCCATCTCATAAAACAGCTCTGCAAACTTAAAAATATTATGGGTTCCAAACACCAGATTGACAAATGGATAATCCTTCTGGATCTTATCCACAACCTGCTTCTCCTGCATCATACACCCAAACAAAGCAATCTTCATATCCGGATTAGACTTCTTCAGACTATGCAACTTACCAAGGCGACCATACACCTTAAGATTGGCATTCTCACGAACCGTACAGGTATTATAAATCACAACATCCGCATCCTCTGTTTCCTGTCTCTTAAAACCAATCTCATCCATAATCCCTGCGACAACCTCAGATTGCTTCTCATTCATCTGACACCCAAACGTCTGCAGACAATAAGTAATCCGCCGTCCCAGCTCCCTGCTCCCTCAAAGCCACCATCTCCGCCAGCTTCGCCATATAATAATACTGACGCTCTGTATCATCCTGAGGCGGTGTAATACCCGTATCTATCTTACTGAAATCAATCTCATTAAACATACTTTATTCCTTTCATAAAAAAAGACCCTTGTCAAATCAAGGGGCTACTCCTGTCTATATCTAAATATTTTATCCTATTTACCCCTTTTGTCCAGCAATTTATTTCCCCACACCACCTATACAATTATACTCCCCAGGCGCTGCCTGCAGCCGCCGTCCCTTCCCAGTAACCAGTGAGAGGAAGTGGGTGCCGTCTGGGGCATTGCCGAAATGGGGCGTCTGGCGAGCATAGCGATCTATAAAATTGCACTGTCTGAGCCCTGCAAGGGCGAGTTTGCAATTTTATAGATCACTAGGCGGCGGAGCCAACACCCCATTTCGGCACCGCCCCAGACGGCACTCACTTCCTCTCACGTCCCTCGAAAAATCAAAAAGGCTTCAGGGAACGCACTCACACACTCCCTGAAGCCATTCATATAGGGGAAATTACAGCTCTACGTAATGTCCCTCTGCTTCACCGTTTACTACATAATATGCCTTATTCTCTTCAGTCTTAACGTAAACTTTAATATCCTGGATATCTTCTTCTTTCTTTCCGGTCATCTCTGTCCAGGCCTTTTTCACATTTGCTACTACATCCTTAGTAGTGAATTCCTTGCCTGCATACTGAATAAAAATCTCCTCAGCTGCAACAGCAGCCTTCTTAGCTGTTCTTCTAACAGCAGGCTTCTTAGCCTCTGCCTTCCCAGCTGTCTTAGCCGGAGCCTTTGCAGTCTCCTTAACAGCCTCTTTCGCAGTCTCTTTAACGCTCTCAGTAGCAGCCTTAACAGTCTCTGTAGCTGCTTTCACAGTCTCAACAACAGCTGTCTTAACAGCCTCTGCCTTATTGGCTCAGCCTTTACCTCTGCTGCAGCTGTAGCTTTAACCTCTGCCACAGTCTTAGCAGCCTTCTTGGCCGCCATTGTTTCTGCCTTTTTTGTAGTTCTCTTCGTAGCCATTATAATAGCCTCCTTGACGGTGAATATAATCTTCGTTTTCGCTTCTATGATAGAATACTACGAATCAATTATTTTTGCAAGTTCTGATAAAATCCCCCTTGACAAACCATTTCTCTGAATTCATAGGTAAAAGTACACAAACAAAACCTGTTAATTTCAGGAAATCCTCTGGTACAAATCTTAAAATCCTGATAATTTTTGTTTTCTTGCACAGTTATTGCCAAAAAAATGGATGGATTTTTCTTATTTTTTTCGTCATCTATTTCCCTGTAAAACCTTACAGACCAAGGTTCTCAAGGTCATATTTCATATAAGCATTCAATCTTTCCTTCAATTTTTCGTGCTGGGGCAGCTCCAGCTCCCTGTCAAGCTCCAGAATTCCTCCTGCGGCGTCACTGGCAGCTTTCAGTACATCTGAATCCTGATAAATATCTCCGATCCGGAATTCCAGCTGTCCGCTCTGACGGATTCCAAACAGATCTCCCGGTCCCCGAAGCTTCAGATCCTCTCCTGCAATATAAAATCCATCGTTGGATTTATTCAAAATCTCCAGTCTTCTGGAGGTCTCTTCCTCTTCATTTCCCTGCATAAAAATACAGTAAGACTGATACGCCCCACGTCCAACACGCCCTCTCAGCTGATGAAGCTGTGCCAGCCCGAAACGCTCGGCATTCTCCACCATCATCACTGTAGCATTAGGCACATTCACTCCTACCTCAACTACAGTAGTAGATACCAGCACCTGGATTTCTCCCCTTGCAAACTGTTCCATAATCCCATTCTTTTCCTTGGGCTTCATTTTTCCATGGAGCATTCCAATGGTGATGTCTGATGGGAAAATCTCTCTCAGCCGTGCTGTATAGTCCGTCACGTTTTCCCCGTCTGCCCCCTCGCTTTCTTCTACCATAGGGCAAATCACATACGCCTGGCGCCCTTCCCGCACCTGCCTTTCTATAAAGGGTAGGCTTTCGAGCGATAAGACGTGCCAACTACACAGTTCTTAATCGGGAGACGCATGGCAGGAAGCTCATCTATAATGGAAATATCCAGATCCCCGTATACAATGATCGCAAGAGTTCTGGGGATGGGGTGGCACTCATAACCAGCACATGCGGCGCATTTCCCCTGGTAGTCAGTGCCTCTCTTTGCTTCACGCCAAAGCGATGCTGCTCATCGGTGATCACAAGGCCAAGATTCTCGTACACCACTTTTTTCCTGGATCAGGGCGTGAGTTCCAATGATCACATTTGCCTCCCCGGATGCGATTTCTCCATAGATTCTTCTTTTCTCTTTCTGGGTGGTTGAGCCAGTAAGAAGAACCGGATGACAGGATAAAATCTCCTGTTCCTCCATCAGTTTTGTAAATGCTTCAAAATGCTGATTTGCAAGTACCTCTGTGGGCACCATCAATGCTGCCTGATAGCCATTTTCCACAGTAAGGATCATTGCCAGAAAAGCCAGAATCGTTTTCCGCTTCCAACGTCGCCCTGAACCAGCCGGGACATAAGGGTATGCCCGCAAAGGTCTCTTTCGATCTCATGCCAGGCGTTTAGCTGCGCCTTTGTCAGATCATAAGGAAGACCTTCCATAACCTGTTCTGTGGTCCATACCGGCTTCATGGGAAAAGCATTGGGAGCTTCTTCTGTTTTTCCCTTCAAGATCTGTACTGCCAGAATAAACAAAAGAAATTCGTCAAACACAAGGCGTTTTCGTGCCACCAGAAGTTCCTGCATATTGCCTGGAAAATGGACAGTGGAAATAGCATATTATCATCTGCCAGGTGATAAAATTCCTTAATCTCATCTGGGAGAAATTCTGTCTGCAGGCTCTGTTCATCCAGGATCTGATGCATCAGCTTGATTATCAGTTTGTTTGTAAGCCCTGCAGTAAGTCCGTATATGGGCTGCATGCTGTGAAGGATTTCCTCATAAGCCGCCGGAGTAAAAATCTCCGGATGCTCCATCTCCAGGTGACCTTTTTTCTGGAGATTTTGCCACGGAAAATAAAGCAGCTGCCTTTTTTCAGAGTGTTTTTAAGTAGGGGCATTAAACCATACCACAGGAAGTTTTCCGGTGGTATCTGCCACAGTGATGGAGATCACCTGAAGATTACGAATCCTGTTTACATAGACTCCGGCAGTGACAGTTCCACGAACAGACACCACGGAGTTCTCCTTCAAAGAACCAATTTCCTCCGGTGCCTCATATGAGTCGTAATTTCTTGGATAATAATGGAGCAGATCATCTGTTGTGGTGATACTGATCTTCTGAAATAGTTTTTCCGTCTTTTCTCCTACTCCTTTTAGTTCCCGAAGAAGCTTTGCCACTGTTTTCCCCTCTTTCTGACCATTCATCTCTGTTTCCGGGTCTTTCTTCATTTGCCCGAAAAGCGTTCTCATTATTTTACAACAAAGACTGCCAATTTTCCATACTTATTTCACTTTACCCAGAGCAATATCTCCTGCTGCTAACCACTTCGAACTCAATAACAGCTTCACGGTGCGCAAAAAACTTAATATTACCAATGAGCCTATGTTTATTGTTAAAGAAGACAGGGCGGAAATCTTCCACCCTGTCTTCCATCTTTATCACTCGCCGCCCTGCAGCTATTCATTAGTTACTGTTCACTCCGTGACCAGTAACGCGCTTCGCGATGCACAGAAAAACGAACCTTCTTGTGACAAGCACAAAGAAGTAGCGTTTGCTGCGCAAACTTAATTCTCGGGTTTTCTTGAACTTTGTTCACAAAAAACACCTCGCGGAACGTTATCAGTGAACAGTAACATTCATTACTCAACAGAAATAATGTAATAATAAATCGGCTGTCCACCCATATTTACCTCTACTTCGCAGTCCGGATATGCTTCCTCCAGCTCTGCAGCAAGGCTCTCGGCATCCTCTTCTGTGGTCTCAGCACCGTAGTAAATGCTGATCACCTCAGAATCCTCGTCTACCATAGCTGCCACCATCTCTTTGGCAACATTCTCACGTCCCTTGCCTACTGCAAGAATTCCGTGATCACCGATTCCCATAATATCGCCCTCGTGGATTTCTTTCTCATCCAGTCTGGTGTCCGGACTGCGTATGTTACCTGTCCGGTCTTCACCATGGATACAGCCTCCATCATGGCTTCCAGATTCTC
>VOFI01003482.1_pt1 | contig 15706 bp, 19 predicted proteins | sample 5384131 | NCBI WGS metagenome assembly VOFI01 (sample SAMN12384728, study PRJNA508395) | human gut metagenome | isolation source: healthy gut H | host: Homo sapiens
GTGGCATCCTTGAACACCTGGCTCTCGGTCTGTACCTTGTTCATATCCACCACGCCGAACTGTGCATTGCAGCCGCAGCAAAGGACAACATGGCTACCGTGATCATGCGAAATCATTGCTTTTTCATATTTCCCATCCCTCTTAGTCTACAATTTGCTGAGGCGACGGTATCCACCTCATCGGTGAAATGTCGTCCACACTGATGTTGGCCCGCGGATTGCGGAAGATCAGTGTATATTTCCGGCTCAGGTTGACTTTCTTAATGGCGCTGAGGGATATCACGCTGTCAATATCATCCGCAGCTTTCTCCTTGTCTTCCTGATGCTGGATCTGTTTGTCCCATACTTTTCGATCAATTTGTCCAGTTCCACCTGGCCTTCCTGATTCGGGGCTTCGGATCCGTCGAGAAAGCCTGTTGTTCCTGAACCGTCTGTCCCGGCCAGCTCTCGAGGCGAGCGCCTGGGCCGGACCTGGGGAGGCAGCCACATGGGCGGCCATCTGCTGCAGCCGGTCTTCCCTTCGCTGCCTGGACGTCTGCCTGGTCCCTTCTCCGTTTGTCCAGCAGTTCCTGCTGTTCCTGGAGGGACGCTTCTGGGGGCATCCGGTCATTTGATGCTGCCAGTTTCAGCCTGGGAATTGAACAGGGGGGTCATTGGCCTTTTCCTCCATCCGCATCCGCGTCGGCAGGCTTTCGTCCGCCTGGCTTTCCAGGGCCTCCGTTTCTTGCAGCCCATCCTGCTCCATGGCCCGTCTTTCGGCACCTTGGCCTGCCAGGCAGCAGGCTGGAACTGTCCAGCCCCTGCCTGCTTCACTTTCTGCATCCTGCCCAGGATCTCCAGCTGCTGCTGGCCGTTTTCCTTCTGCCGGTCGCGGGCCATCTGGCAGCTTCCAGCTGCTCTTTCTGGCGCTCCCACTCTTTGTATCAGGGGATGCCGTTTGACCAGTTCATCCCAATTCACCACAGCAAACCGGGGCGGAGCCTGTTTCTGGAAGGGAATCTCCCATGGGTGAAGCTGCAGCCAGTGAGGGCAGCAGCCCCCGTCAGCAGCATGCAGAGCCATTTGCCCATGATCCATTCCCCTCCTTCCTGAGGCGTCCCTGTTATTTCTTGGCTTTCTTCAGCTGGGCCTGTACATCGGTGGTTACATCCCACACCGCCATGGACCACTGCGCCCTGGTTGACCACAACCGTCAGGCCCTTTGGTCTTGCCCACAGCCACGATGGCGTCATCCACTTCTTTTTCACCGGTTCCAGGACCCTTCTGCTTGTCCTGGAGTTTCTTCTGATACTCCTGGGCCAGCTTCTGTTTGTCCGCGTCGCTCATATCCTTGCTTTTTCCTCGAATTCCTTGCGGCTGTCCTCAGCTGCCTGCTGCAGCTGGGTCTGTGCGTCCGCCAGGCCCGGTGCGGAGGCCATGACCTGGGTTGTAGTTCACTTTACCGATGGCAGAATTCGTGGTGGTGTCTCCACCACCCAGGTTCCTGCCCTGGATTGCCAGGACGAAAACGCCGATGACCATCAGGGCCGCAATGGCCAGAGAGATCACCTTGACGTTTTTCTTTTTGGGCAAATTCCATCATTTTCCAATCCCTGCTTCCTTATTCAATAGTAATGTATCAGAACTGGCCACCAAAGCTGAAGTGGAAGCGGCCGCCACGGTCGCCGCCAGCCAGCCGGAAGCCATAGTCCAGCTTAATGGGTCCCAGCGGAGAATTGATCCGCAGACCTACACCGGTGGAGTATTTCATCTTGCCCAGGTCGAAGTCATCTTCCCCGTAATCCTTGCTCCAGGCATAGCCTGTATCGGTGAAGAACACGCCCTGGACCTTCTTGATGATGGGATACCGGAATTCCAGAGAGCCCTTCAGCATGCTGTTGCCCTTGAACTGGTCATCCCGGTACCCGCGCAGGATGTCGCTGCCGCCTACGCTGAAGCGCTGGGACAGGGGCATATCCCCGTTGGCATAACCGGCCCCCAGGTCCAGGGCCCACACATTGTCCTTGCCCATCCGATAGTAGTACCGGTAATCGGCCTGGTATTTCTCGAAGTTGAAGTCGCCTCCGAAGTTGGCCACTTCCACTGAGTACTGGGTCCGTTTCCCTTCCCGGGGATCGTAGATGTTATCCCGGGTATCCAGGGTACGGGCCAGGGTAATGCTGCGGGTGGTCCCGAAGTTCTTCTTCAGCCGTTCCTGTTTATCCCATTCATAATCGTCCGGATATTCGTGGACATTCCCTTCGAACCACTGGGTGCTGTAGCCATCCACCGGTTTCTTGTATTTATCATCCCGATTCTTCAGGTAACGCTGTTGGTGATGAACTCATTGTCGGTGACCCGGCTGAAGAACAGTTCCTCGCCGATCCGTTTCTTGTAGTACCGTGCGATTTCATCCCCGTCCCGGTTGTAGTCCACGTATTCGTTGGTCATGTTGTAGAAGGTGAAGCCGGCATGGTGGTTTCCTTTGTCATCGATCCAGGGCTTCACATAGGAGACTTTCGTAGTTGGCTTTGGTTTCAGAGTCTCCGCCGAATTCCCAACGGGCGCTGACACTGTCACCAGTACCATGAAGTTCTTGTCGCCGATGCTGACCATCCCCAGGAATCCGTCTGCGTCACTGTAGCTTCGGCGCCGATGCCGAAGGTACCGGTGCTGGTCTCCACCACGGAAACTTCCACAGAAATCGTGTTGGGCATCTGTCCCGGATTCAGGCGGATGTTCACATCTTCGAAAAAGCCCAGGTTATAAATCTTCTGCATGGCCCGGCGGGCTTTCTTGGCGTTGAAGGGTTTCTCCCTTCTTCATCCGCATTTCCCGGATGATGACCCGGTCCTTGGTCTTGGTATTGCCCTTGACCCGGAAATCTTCGATGACCCCTTCGGCCACCTGTACGATCAGACGGCCATCCGGCTGCATCCGCACATCAGCCACCTTGGCCAGGATGTAGCCCTGCTGGCTGTACAGGCTTTCCACTTTCCGGGCTCCGATGTTCACGTCCCGGGAGTTCAGCACCTTGCCCACCGGCAGATCCAGTGCCTTCTTGATGTCACCGGTGGAGATCACGGTATTGCCTTCGATATCCAGATCGGTGAGCACCGGGTTCTCTTCCAGCTGGTACTTGATCTGGACCCCTTCCGGCACCTGGGTGAAGACCGGTTTGATGTCATAGAACCAGCCGGTTTCGTACAGGGCCCGGATGTCATCCTGGAGCCCTTCCTTGGTGAATTTGGTGCCCGCAGGCATCTTCAGCACGTCAGCCAATTTGCCGACATCTTCATGGGAAGCGCCGACAAGCGTCACCTTGGTGACAGTCTGTCCCACGAAGGGAGCGGACTCCCTGGAAATGGCTTCATACTGTTTTTCCTGGGATGTGATATCCGTATCGGAAAGGACGGACTGCTGGAGCACGCTGCGGCCGGGAAGCTGTTTGCTTTCCGCTTCCTGGATTTCCTTCTGCTGGGTCATCCGGGCCTCCAGCTGTTCTTCGTCAGCCTCCGCCTTCTCTTTTTCCTTTTCCAGCTGTTTCCTGCCTACTTTTTCGATGTAGGTCACGCCGTTGCGGCGGACTTCCCGGTAGCGGGGCGTTTCGTCCGTTGCCTGTTCTGCGGTTTCAGCCGTTGCCGTGGTGGCAGCAGGTTTCACCGCGTCCGTGTTCACCTGGATGGTGCCCACGCCCTGGCTGGCGCCTGCGGTCGTTTTATGGTTGCTCAGGTTGATGTCCTGGCTGCGGGTGACTTCTTCCGATGCATACACCGGAGATGCCAGAGCCATGGAAGCCAGGATTGCCAGAGACAAACGCCGCCAGTTTACTTGATTCTTCATAGAGTACCCCCTAGTTCAGGTTCTATTTTTTCTCTCCCTAAATCAACGATTGATGAATACCATATCCAGTTTATTATACCTTCTATAGCATAATATTTCCAGTCTTGGGATGTGAAAAAAATGGGGGACTCCCGCAGGAGTCCCCCATTTTTTGGGTGGATGATCAGAACCGGGTCCGATACTGGACACCGTACCAATGGTTGCTGTCCTGGTCCACGGACACACCCAGATAGGTCTTGCGGCCCACCCGGTAGACGGCATACAGATTACTCTTTTCCCCGTCAAAGCTGGTGGTATAGCCCAGCAGCAGATTGCGTCCTATGGAACGGCTCATGAGTACATTGTACTGACGCCGGTCCTGGCCGGTGGCCTCGTTGGCCTTGTCGATTTCCGTGGTACTGAAGGACACCATGTTCTGGATGGTCCCGCTGTAGATCCTCAGGTCATCCAGTCCCAGGGCTTCCTTGATGGCGTCTTCCACGTTGGCCAGGAAGGTCATCTGCAGCCCGGCGTCCACCAGGCTTTTCCAGGCATCGCCAGTGAGATTGGCATCATCGGTCTTCAGGGTCAGGAACCGTTTCAGCGTGTTCTCGTCCTGGGGCGGATCACTGGTGAGCCTGATCACGATGTCGTCCAGGCTCAGAGGTCCGCTGGCCTTGGCCAGGATGGCATACTGCCCCAGACGGGTGAATGCTGCCATGTTCACATGGGGGATGAAGGTCCCCGGCTGCGGCCAGTAGATTTCCCCGAATCCGATATTGAAGGGGGTCCCCAGATATTTCAGCCGGCTGCCCCGGTTCACCCTGATGCTTCCGCTGATCTGGGGATAGGCCGTGCTGCCCAGGATATGGAACTGGCCTTTCAGCCACAGATCCATGAAGGCCGCATTGTACAGATGCAGGTTGTTCCCCAGGTCCACATGGATGTCAAGGCCGATGTCGGGCCGCCCTGGCCGAATTCCGGGATGCTGGATGCCCAGATACCCTTTGTCCACCTTGATATCCCGGAAAGGAACGGTTTGTTCTCCCTGTGCTCCAGGGCGAAGTGGGCCGTTCAGCTTTCCCTTCACCGAACTGAGAAACCAGCTCCACATCTTTGATGTCCATGGATTTACCTGGTAAGGACTTTCCGCTGGTATCGTTGAGCAGGTAGGATTACCCATTTGGTCAGGGGTGGGCAAGATGGCCAGATTGCCGTTATCCAGCCGGACTTCCAGGTTCATGCGGGCATCGGGATTCTTCCGTTTCGCCACCGGCCGGAACAGATCCAGGGGAAAGGTTCCATAGGCAGAAACCTACACATCCTTCTGGACCAGAGCCTGGTCCACATGGAACATACCGTCCCGCAGGGTGACCATGCCATACACATGGTCGAAGGCCATGCCGCTGAGACTGCCGTCCTGGAGTTCCAGGGAGAAGTTCCCGCTGGGGTTGTCCAGGCTACCTTTCAGCTGCGCCGTGATGTTCAGTTTGCCGGCAATGTCCAGTGGATTCTCCAGGCCCACATTCAGCAGTTTGGCATTGGCCCCGTTGGTAGCAACTTCCAGATCCACGGTCCGTTTGAACTGATCCAGATTGCCCTGGGCCGCCAGCAGGCCGCCTCCGGCTTCCTGGGCCTGGAGCTTGCGGATTTGCCACAGTCCCCGGTGGACGTACAGGTCGAAATCCGCCGAAGAGAACGGTACGCCACTGACCCTGCCGTCCTCCACCTTGCCGGTGATGGTCATACCGGGTTCCCCGGCCGTAGGGATTGGCGTCAATGCGCCCGGACAGGTACCCGTCGATGTCCAGGTCCTGGTGGGCCATTTTCAGCAGGCTGCGCACGTTGCCCCGATCCACATCCACCGTCCACTGGAACAGCTTCTGGTCAAAGTCAAAGGTGGCCTTCAGGGCGTAGTCCCCGCCGGTCTTCTGCTGGAACGTGCCCTGGAAGGTGTTCACATGGCCGCCCTGGCTCTGGAAGGACAGGGCCAGCCCGGTGAATTCCACCTCATTGATCAGCACGGAATCAGAGCTCAGAACACCCTGGAACTGGGGCTGGCTGTACGCACCGGTGATGCTGCCGCTGAAGTTCACCTTACCGGCCAGGTCCACATTCTCTTTCAGCCAGGGCAGGCGCAGCAGGTTGATGTCTCTGGCATCGATGCCGATGTTCAGATAGCCATTGCGGGTCACGGTCCCGCTGAACCGGGCCTGACAGGTCAGGGCCTGTGCCTTGAAGTCCTTCAGGTTCAGCACGGTGCCGTCGTAGCTGTAATCCCCATCCACTTCGTCCACCAGGAATTTGTTCACAGAGCCATCATACGCATGCACATGACCCTGGAAACTGGGATTGGACAGAGGTCCCTTCACAGTGAGGGTGTTGGTCAGGTTGCCGGTGACCGGCCAGGGCGAGTTGAAGAAGCGGCTGAAGGGTTCCAGCCGTACCCCGGTGGTAAGGAGCTGCAGATCCAGTACAGGATCCTGCCCGGACAGGTCCACACTTCCGTCCAGGATGTGACGGCCCTGGGCCAGGTTCACTTCCACGTTGCTGAACCGGGCCACCCGATTTTGCCAGCCCATGACCCCGTGGGCCTCCTGGATGGGCTCACCCAGGATCTCCGCATCCTCCAGAGAGAAGGCGCCCATGGCCTGGGATTGTCCATGGTCCCGCTGAATGTCAGATGGAGAGAAAGGGTTCCTTTCCCTCCTGGCCTGCGGCTGCCAGGAGCGGGTCGATGGGCAGCTTTGTCAGATACACATCGGCGGAAAGAGCCCCATCCTGCAGGCTTCCGCTCCCCACCAGGCCACCGCCCTCCGGGGTATCCGCCGCAATCCGTTTCACGGTCACATGGCTGCCGTCCAGCACCCCATCCAGGGCAATGTCCTGCAGGGACAGGTCTCCCCAGCGAAGCCCCAGATTGCTGGAAACGGTCTCCACCTGCAGCTGGCTGTCCTGAACGGTGCCGATGGCATACAGGGTCCCGTCCAGGGTCATGCTTCCCAGACGAGGCACAAAAGTCCCCACATCCACACCTTCTGTATGGAGCTCGGCTTCTCCCTCCTTTTCCTGCCAGTCAAAGGACGCTTTCACGGTCACAGCTCCGCCACCGATGCCGGCTCTGGCCCCGTCCGTCTCCACCCGGTGTTTCCGCACCGTAAAGGGCAATTCCACCTGGGTGGCAGTATACCCCTGTACGGTCAGTTCCGGGATGGTGAAGGTACCGGTTCCCGTCAGATCGTCCAGTGTGCCGCTGACCACGGCTTCGCCGCTGATTTTCCCCTTCTGCGAGAAGATCCAGTGACAGCGCGGAGGGATCGAAGTCCTCCAGCTTCACCTGGAGCTTTTCCATCCGGGGATTCTGGCTGTCCGTCAAATCCATCCTGCCCTGGAACCGGGCCTTCTGCCCGTTCACGGTCACGTCCAGGTTCTGTGCGGTAAAGCGCAGATTGTCGAAGGAAACATGGCCATCTGCGGTCAGCGCAAGAGGCTGTCCCTCATAGATATAGGTGGCACCCACCTGGCGCAGGTCGGCCTGGCCGGAAAGCTGGCTGCCTCTGGCATTGTTGGTCCAGGTAAGGGTGGCGTCCTCCACCGCCCCGCCCAGACTGGACAGGGGAAGGAACTGTTCTGCCAGCGCTGCGTAATCCCCCAGGGCCAGGAAATCGGTCTGCACCGTCAGGGTCCCCTGACGGCTGGTGTCCAGATGGCCGGCCACATGGAGGGTCTGGTTGCTGCGGGTCACCGTAAGATCCACCCCGAACAGGGGGATTGCCGGAAGTATCTACCCTGCCGTCCAACCCCGCCTGCCAGGAGCCGTAGGGTACGGTCAGGGTGACCCGGCCCTCCTCAATCATGATGGGGGCCTTGAAATCTGTGCTGGTGGACTGGCTGGGTTTCAGCAGATTGGCCACGTTCCACTGCTGGTCTTCCCCTGGACCAGGTACAGTTCAGGCTGGTGCAGGGTGATCCGGGTGATCATCCCCATGGAGCTGCTGCCCTGAAGCACCTTCAGGGGGTCCAGGCGCAGAGAAAGAGCCGGGGATCCGGGCCACAGGATTGCCGGAGGCATCCTCCAGGCGCACGTTATAATTTCATAAAAATGAGCCATATGCTCATTCTTTAGGTATAATGTAAATCGACCAAAACCCACATAATACCGAGGGAGGAAAAGCAAATGGCTCAACTCAATATTACACTGGATCAGGAAGAAATACTAGCCCTTCTTTCAAAAGATCACGATGGAGCTTTCCGTCAGCTGCTCCAAGCATGCTTGAACAAGGTCCTTTTGGCAGAGTCTGCCGAACAACTCGGCGTCCAGCCCTATGAACGCTCTGAAGAGCGTAAAGACAGTCGCAATGGGACTCGTGAGCGTTCCCTTACTTTGCGTATCGGCACTATCACGCTTACTATCCCTCGCCACAGAAATACCCCGTTCAAAACCATGATTTTTGAAAATTATTCACGCAGCGAGGCTGCCCTCGTCGCCGGCATGGCTGAGATGGTCGTCAACGGTGTCTCCACCCGCAAGGTCGAAAAAGTTGTCCAGGAGATTTGCGGGACAAGCTTCTCTAAGTCCACGGTCTCAAACCTCTGTAAGAACCTCTACAAAGACGTAGAAGCTTTCCGGACCCGTCCTCTGAACGGACCTTATCCGTTCCTGACCGTGGATGCGACATACTTCAAGGTCAGGGAAAATCATCGGATCATCTCCAAGGCCTTTATGATTGCCTATGGCACAAACAGTCAAGGTGTCCGAGAAATCCTGGGCTTCGACATCTATCCAGAAGAATCCACCACTACATGGATGGATTTTCTGGAAGGGCTGAAGAAGCGGGGGCTTTATGGGCCGTTGATGATCACTTCCGATGCTCATGGCGGCGTTAAGGCTGCATTGCAGCGGCAATTCCCGGAGGCTCCATGGCAGCGCTGCCAGTTCCATTTTTCCAAGAATATCGCTGAACTGGCACCTAAAAAATACCAGGTTGCGCTTCGAGCTGACCTGAATGCACTTTTCCAAGCAAAAACAATGCAGGAGGCCGTTCAGAAGCGAGACGATATTCTTGAATCTTATGGTGACGTTGCAGAGAGAGCGATGAAATGTCTGGAAGATGGGTTTGAAGATGCGATGACTGTACTGCTGCTACCAATAGGGATGAGACGATTCTTCCGAACATCCAACCACATTGAACGCATAAACAGAGAGCTCAAGCGGCGTTCTGGCGTCATCGGGGTATTTCCGAATGAAACTTCGCTGATGCGGTTGATTGGCTCAACCCTGATTGAACTGAATGAAAAACGTCAGGCCGGCAAGGCCGTTTTTTCCGCAAAAAGCTATGCGGAGATGATGGCATCTAATACGCCGTCAAGATTAAGGTGTTGGTCCCTGCTTCATTCCGTTCTCCCCGGCCCGAATTCGAATACCGCATTTCTTTCGCAATGAACGATTCCGTTCTCCGGATTTTACTGCTTTCGATGATGAATTGGGCTAACCCCAACATTTGACAAGAATTTGACAACAAAAAGGGTGTGAAAAAATAATTTTTCCACACCCCCTCGTCACTAATCTCCGCACTAGCCGACGGCCAGCGACGCTAGCGAAATAAAAAGGCGCTGTGGATGATTTTTTCTGGCGCCTCTTTTTCCGTTTTTCTTATTCGTTTTCCCAGGAACACCCCATGTTCCAGCAGGGCTGTGGGAGGTAACGGCCTGGATGGGTTGTTCTGGTGGTGGTCCGCATCCATCACGTCGGTGTTGGTCCCAGCCCGTACAGCTGGGCTGTAATCTTCTGCCGGCCACGGCTGTGGTCTTGGGCTTCCGCATGCTCACAATGTTGGCCTTGGCTTCCCGTACCTTGGCGGCGGTCACACCATAGTCCCAGATGTTCTGGGTCAGGGTCACGCCCAATGCCCAGTTGTTCTTGTTCTGTCCGGGAAAGGAATCATTGCTCCACTGGTTGGAGGCTCCCAGGCTCACCTGGGGCAGATTCCCTGCATTGGCGATTTTTTCAGCGGCCTGGGCCATTCCCACGGAGGCTTCCGCCTGGTGGATTTCCGGCCGGTTCACCATGGCATAGGTCACGCAGTTGTCCAGGGTATAATCGTTGGGTTTGTATTCCAGTCCCTGGCTCAGGTTCAACCGGGTAGCCGTAGGCAGACCGATTACATTGTTCAGGGAGGAAACCGCCACTTCATAGCTGTTTTCCGCCTGGGTCAGGGTCTGCTGGGCGTTGACCAGTTCCACCTGGGAACGGAGCACGTCAGCCTTGGCCACAACCCCCACGGCGAACTGGGCCTGGGTATTCTTCAAATGTTCATTCAGGCGGTCCACGGTCTCCTTGTCCAGGTTCACCGTATTGGCTGCCTGGAGCACATCATAGTAGCCCTTTTCGGCATTGTACCGGGTGGTCTGGTAGGAACTGCTCATTCCATACTGATAGTAGTCCAGATTTTTTTGGCCTGATCGATGGCCCCTTCCAGCCGTCCGCCGGTATAGATGGGAACGGTAATGTTCACCGTATTGGTGTGGTTGTTGTTGGCCACATGGGCACCCCGGGTGCCGATGGCCGTATGGGCTGCATCATAGACAGGCACAGAAGCCTGGTAATTCTCGCTTCGGCCGCTGTAATGGCTGAAGTCAATGGAGCCCCAGCGTGATCCTTTGGCCTGGTCCAGTTCCGCCTTGGCGGCGTCCAGTTCGGCAGCAGAGATCTTGACGCTGGAGTTGTTGTCCAGAGCCATGCGGACTGCCTTGCCCAGATCCAGGTTCACGGTGTCGGGGGCAGCAGCCCCGGCTGTATGTAAGCCAATCGCGCTCAGGATGACAGCGCTCAAAATCATGCTTTTGGTATGGAAATGCTTCACGTTCTGACCCTCCTGTACAGTCTGACTACCTAGTCAGCTTTCTATATTATAATCAGTAAAAAAAAGGCAAAGTCAACCAGCCACTTTCCCAACAATGTCTCAGAACCGCGCACGCAGACCCAGATACGTGGTATCCACTCCGCTGTCCAGCACATCCATACTCTCACCGATGAGGGACAGTTTGGGGGTAAAGGCGTATTCTGCCCCCACCTTCAGCTTGGCATCATCGAAGTCATAGAAATCGGTGAACAGCTTCAGTTTGGGAGAAAAGGATCCAGTCGGCGCCCACGCCGAACTGCCCCTTCCATGACACCGGCCCGTCCCCAGATGTACTTGTTCAGCTTCCTGTTATAATGAAAATCCAGTTTGTCCCGATCGCCGATGTCACTTACGCCCAGGTAGGCATAGGAATCCTCCTTCAAGGGAAGTTTGGCGCCTACATCGGTCCGCCATTTGCCTTTCTTATCATTATAGAGCACATCAGCCTGCAGCTGGGCATCGGTGACCAGGCCCAGGATCTTGTCCGCCTTCACGGACGTGGATTTGGCATGGGAGATGGTCTCCTTCAAATCCTGCTGGGTCCGGGGATCGGTGACCACGTTCTGCAGGGCTTCCGCCGTGTTCTGGATTTTCTTGCTGGCATCGGCCATATTGGCAGCCATGGCAGCCACATTCCGGCCCGTGGCCCCGTCCGCATCTGCTTTATCCATGATGTTATTCATGTGGACGGACATTTCTTTCATCTGGCCCACCATGGTATGGATGTCACCCTGATTCTGCTGGGCCATGGAAGCCAGCGCTCTGGTGAAGTCGTTCATGTTCCTGGCCACTTCCCCGGTCTGGACAAACCCTTCCCGCATGGATTTCTGCACATCCTTGTCGCCGAACACGTTGGCGAAGGCATCCACCACCACATCCAGCTTGTCCAGCACCTTGCCGGAAGAATCCATGAGCTTTCCTGATGCCTCCGGCCTGCTGGCCGGTAATGGTCTCGCCGGGCTTGAAAGTCAGGCCCGTGGCAATCTGAGGCGGCGTGATGGATACAAACTTGCTGCCCATGACTCCGTCGGATCCGATACTGAACTGGGAATTGCGGGGAATTTTCTGTTTTTCGTCCATCTTCATGACCACTTTCACTTTGGAACCGTCCACCAGGATGTCATCCACCTTGCCCACTGGAACCCCGGCGAACCGGACCTCGTTGCCTGTCTTCAGTCCGTCTACGTCGTTGAACATCACATTGAGCTTATACGTGCGGCGAAACTGAAGACCCCCAAGGTCAGCATCAGGGCCAGGATCACAAAGCCGCCCAGGGTGACGGCGCCGACTTTGACTTCATCAGTTTTCATGCTCTTGCTCCTTGTCCTCCAAAATATCGCTGCGCAGGAACGCCCGTACCAGGGGTTCCCGGGTATGTCTTGCCTCCTCCACGGTGCCGGAAAAGACGATCCGTCCCTTGCTGAGCATCAGGATCCGATCGGCACACAGGAAAGCCGACGCCATATCGTGGGTGACCAGCACCCTGTAATGCCCAGTTTTTCTTCGTATCCAGGATCAGCTGGCTGATGTTGGTGGCCATGATGGGATCCAGACCCGCCGTAGGTTCATCATACAGGATGATATCCGGCTTCAGTGCCAGAGCCCGGGCCAGCCCCACCCGCTTCTGCATGCCACCGGACAGCTGGGCCGGGTACACATGTTCGTTGCCGGAAAGCCCCACGGCCTCCAGCAGCCCGGCCACTCGTTCCTGGATCTGGGCTTCCGCCATATGGGTGTGCTGCCGCAGCCCGAAGGCCACGTTCTCACTCACATCCAGGAAATCGAACAGGGCAGAATACTGGAACACCATGCCCATATGCTGGCGCAGCTGGTTCCACTGTGCTTCTGTATACTTCTCCACCGCATGGCCCTGGATGAGGATGGATCCTCCCTGGGGTTTCAGCAGGCCAATGAGCAGTTTCAACACCGTACTCTTCCCGGTACCGCTGGGACCGATCACCGCCAGGGTCTCTCCCTTCTTCACCTGGAAGCTTACATGGTCCAGCACCACCTTGGAGCCAAAAGCCATTTCCACACCGCGGAATTCAATGACAGGTTCTTCCATTTCAGCCTCCATGGACGTACAGGATGATGGACAGGAAATAATTGGCGATGAAGATCAGGATGATGGACAGCACCACGGATTTGGTGGTGGCCCGACCCATATTACACTGGATCAGCTAAGAAACACAGCCTTCTTTCAAAATCATGATGGAGCTTCCGAAAGCCGCTCCAAGCATGCCTGAATAAGGCCCTTTTGGCAGGAGTCCGCGCCCGAACAGCCCCAAGTGCTCAATTCCCTCATGAACGCCCAAAGAAAGCTAAAGACAGTCGGGCCGGGGATCGCAGAGAGACGTCCCCGGCTTTGCGTATCGGCACAATCGTGCTCACTGTCCCTCGTCATAGGAACACTCCATTCAAAACCATGATCTTCGAGAATTATTCACGCAGCGAGGCCGTTCTCTTGGTCGCGGCATGGCTGAGAGATGGTCGTCAACGGTGTCTCCACCCGCAAAGTCGAAAAAGTTGTCAGAGATTTGCGGGACAAGCTTCTCTAAGTCCACAGTCTCAAACCTCTGCAGGACCTCTACAAGGGCAATAGAAGCTTTCCGGACCCGTCCTCTGAACGGACCTTATCCGTTCCTGACCGTGGATGCGACATACTTCAAGGTCAGGGAAAATCATCGGATCATCTCCAAGGCCTTTAAGTGATTGCCTATGGCACAAACAGTCAAGGTGCCTGAGAAACTTGGGCTGATATCTATAATTTCTGTTTGTATTTGCTGCCCTTGAGCAGGCCGGTGATGGCATTGCTCATGCTTCGGCAGCACTGCTGCGCGGATAGCTGCTGCGGCCGGGCCCACCGCTGTACCCGGGCATCAAGTCCACCACCACTTCGTTGTTGGCGTCCATGTCATTGAATTCCGTGAGGAAATCGCCTTGAACTGGCGCTGGCTGGACTGCATCATGGAGGCATCCTCCCTCGCTGCCGTCCGTCCCGTCTCCATCAGCGGTATTGGCGGCGTTCCTGCCACCGCTGCGTTTGGACAGGGCCTTGTTGATCCAGGTGGTGGCATTGCCGCTGCGGACGATCAGGTTCACAGGTCCGGTGGGCATCTTGTCCGGCATCTTGAAGTTGATGGTGCGGGTGGTCTCCTCGGACCGGTAGGGTTTGAAGGTCAGCGTGATGGGCAGCACCCCGCCCCGGGTGGCGGTGGAAGGAGCGCTGGCCCCTTCCATTTCCGCCACTTCACAGTTGGAAGTGGTCTCCACATCCACGTTGATGTCCTGGATGGTGACCTTGTCGAACCGGTTGTTCATAAGCATGTCCGTAGCCACGTTCAGTTCCGAATCCGTGATCTTTCCCAGGTCGCTGGCGCTGTAGAACATGTTTTCCCGGCGCAGCCGGATGGGGCCTTCCTTTTCCCCGTTGGCCGTAATGGTGAAACGGATCCGGCTGGACCCGGCCCCTTTCCGGTCCTTGGCCATGCTCACCGTATTATAGGTGACCCCATCCACCAGAGTGGGCACCAGGTCCTCATCGGTGATCAGCTGCACATTGCTGCTTTTGTGGATGCCCCGATCCTTGTCCGTCACGGAAACATACATGGGAATGATGGGCGCGTTCTCCCCCTCTTTCCCGGCAATGCCGCTGAGCCGGTCCTGGCTGATGCGGCCCAGTGTCCTGCCCAGGGAACCCACTTTGAAAGCACTCTGGATGTTGGGCACGGAGGCATAGATCCAGGCATTGGTCATGAAATAGTTGGAATCCCCGTGCTGCAGGAAGGGATGGCCGAAGGCCAGCACCCGTCCCTGGTCATCGGTCCAGGTGACGGTCCCGATGGCTCCGATCACCATATCACCCCGTACCAGGGCCACGCCCACAGAACTGCCCGGTTCCAGCTTCACGTCATCCAGCTCCGAATCCCCTCCAGGGACTGCATAGGAGGTAAGGCCGAAAGGCTTCAGGCCTTCATTCAGGTGGGCCACCCCGTCGGAAGTAAACCCGCTGACCATAAGGGGTGTACTCATGGGCAGGAACACGGAAGGCCGGGGATCCGTCTCATCAAACAGCCGCAGCATTTCGTTGATGGGCGTCAAAAAGCAGTAGTTGGGGTCGGAAAAAGCCTGTCCATAGGCCACCGCACCGGCCAGCCTTCCGTCGATGTACACCGGGCTGCCACTCATGCCCTGGGCGATACCGCCACTTTCCTTCAGCAGCGGACCGGAGGCCTTGATCAAGATGTTGTAGCCGCCGGTTTCCGTACCGGTCACCCCCAGGATCTCATCGAAGGTCTGGATGCGTCAGCCCCCGGATCACCGTCTTGCCATAGCCCTTCATCCCCGGTTTCAGTTCTTCCACTGCAATGGTGGGGATGGCCGCCAGGGCCAGGGAAGCCATTGCCAGAACGCAGCCCAGGGCCAGTACCAGGATGCGTTTCCACTTTGAAACAGCGCATATTTCGTTGCCTGGAGAAACTTCCACCGACACCACTTTGCCGTTGCAGTTTGCGCGGGCAGCCGGTGCTGTCCCCGCCAGGGTCTTCACCGTCACCAGCACAGCGCCTTCCGAAACCTGGCTGCCCACGGAAACCGTGGAGACCACTGTACCGGAAAGACTGCTCTTCTGCGGTTTCAACCCGGCCGCCTGGGCTACACAGGGGCCAGTAACACCATCAGCAAGGCTGCTGCCCATATTTTTCTGTTTTTCAGGATTTTTGTGTAACATGATCAGCACCTCTTTTCCATCGTTTGTTTATTATATACCGAAGTCGAGGAGGGATGCAAGGGGGTGCTTATTTCCCTGAACACGCCCAGTGCCACGCGGACCGGCGTCGTTCGCTGCCGTCGCTGGGATCGTTCATGATCCTGCCTTTCACCACCATCTCGCTGGATCCGCCGCCATCGAAATTCATGGCCCGGTCCAGCCCCCCGGCTGACGAAATACCGGGCGAATCTCGTCCAGGGTGAATCCGGCGCTGTCATCGCTGCGGCCGTCGGCCA
>VOFI01002699.1_pt1 | contig 15702 bp, 25 predicted proteins | sample 5384131 | NCBI WGS metagenome assembly VOFI01 (sample SAMN12384728, study PRJNA508395) | human gut metagenome | isolation source: healthy gut H | host: Homo sapiens
AGCCGGAGGCAGAGATGAAGGGGAGATCTGTCTTCTGGGACGGGACACCCGCACCATGGACCGGGAGGAGCTGCGCCGGAGGGTGGGGCTGGTATTCCAGACGCCCCAGCCGTTTCCGTTTTCCATTTATAAAAATATGACCTATGCTCCCCAGATACTATGGGATCCGGAAGAAGGAGCAGCTGGAGGAGATCGTAAGGAAGAAGCTTATGATGGCGGGCCTGTATGAGGAAGTAAAGGGTGAACTTTCCAAAAGCGCACTGAAGCTTTCCGGCGGGCAGAAGCAGCGGCTTTGTATCGCCAGAGCGCTGGCGGCGGAGCCGGAGGTGCTGCTCCTAGACGAGCCCTGCTCTGCCCTGGATGTGAAGGCATCAGCGGTGATCGAGGAGACCCTTCTCGGCCTTAAGGAACGCTATACCATCGTCATCGTCACCCACAACATTGCCCAGGCCAGGCGGATCGCCGACGACGCGGCTTTTTCTCCGAGGGGCGTCTTGTGGAATACGGAAAGGCAGAGACTCTGTTCACAGCTCCGGAAAAAAAGAGCCCCGGTCATTTCTGACCGGGGTCTGCGGATGATCCTCTGGTATGGGGCTATTTCGTCACGGCCTTCCATAAAATATCGTGGCCCACGGTCTGGTAGAACATTTCCTTTACCTGCTCCGGCTCCTTTGTCTGGCCCAGGATCCACATGAGCTTGGTGACCGTGGCTTCCAGGGTCATATCGTAGGATTCGATGAGGCCGAAGGCGTTTTTGATCTTCTGGCCCCACTTCATAAACGGACATGTTGCTGCCCTCCTGGGTCACCTGGGTGGTCATCACCACGATCTTTCCAGCCTGGGTCATTTTTTTCGATGGAGTGGTAGAAATCACCGGACTCATAGGAGGGAAGACCGCCGACTCCAAAGGACTCGATGACCACAGCGTCGTAATGCTCTCTCCCATATAGTCCAGGATGGAGGACTCCATGGACGGGATCAGCTTTAAGAGAGCCACCCGGTCGTCCAGGTCATGGTAGAATCGGACATTTTCCCGGTCCTGCCATTTGTCGTCGATGTAGAACAGGATGTGCTCGTCCTGGATCACTGCCAGATAGGGGAAGTTGATGCTGGAAAAGGCATTGTAGCTCTTGGTGCGCTCCTTCTTTCCGCGGGTGCCGGCGATGACCTTTCCGTCAAAGACGATATTTACGCCGTGGGCCCGTTCACAGGAGGCGAACCGCAGGCTGTCCAGCAGGTTGGTGCGGGCGTCGGTCACATCCAGGTCGATGGGCTTCTGTGCGCCGGTGATGACGATGGGCTTTTGGAGTGCTGGACCAGGTAGGACATGGCGGCAGCAAGTATAGGCCATGGTATCGGTGCCGTGGCAGATCACAAAGCCGTCGTAGTTATCGTAATTTTCCTCCAGCACATGGCATAAAAGCTGCCAGTGCTTCGGATGGATATTGGTGCTGTCGATATTTAAGACCTGGATGGCCTCCACTTCACAAAAGGAACGGGCCGCCGGAACGTAGGACAGAAGCTCGTCTCCCGTAAGGAGCGGCGTCAGTCCGGAATCTCCGTGCTTGCAGGCGATGGTGCCCCCTGGTCCCTAAAAAGAAGAATATGTTTCATAGATGTATCCCCTTTCGTAGATATCATAGATACTGGTGATCGCTTTTACCAATCATAACCAAAAATCGACGGGAGGTTCAACTGTATGGAGAAGAAAATAAGAAAAAGGAGGTGACCGCCATGACTGGAATCCCCAGAGATCCTGTGATGCTTTTTAAGCTACATCAATACCCAGCTGAGAGACTTTTATCCCAGCCTCGAAGAGCTTTGCAGCGCCCTTTCCTGGATCGGGAAACCCTGGATGAGACCCTTTCGTCCATTGATTATTTTTACGACAGGGATAAGAACCAGTATCTGTAAAGCACGTCTTTCTGCATATCCGGCGGCATTTTCTGCCACACTGTTCCTATGGAAAACAGAATGAAGGATTTTTTTAAAATGCGGCGCCGCCGGGTGGTGCATGGAGATCATATTTACGTCCCTGGTCTCCCTGGCCTCCGGCGACCAGAGGCTTGTGGGGAAGACCTCCCTTTTTATGTTCCCCATTTACGGCATGGGGGCCTTTCTGGGCCCCTTTCTGCCGGAGTCTGGACCGGCATCTTCTCCGGCCGGGAAAAACGGATCCGGCGGACCGGCTCCTGCGTCATGGACTGAGGGACATGGCGCTTATTTTTACTGCGGAATATGTGACAGGGCGGCTCCTCCGGTCCCTTAGGGCCTGCCCCTGGGATTACACCGGCTGCCGGTTCAGTGTGGACGGCCTCATACGGCTGGATTTTGCCCCCCGCTCTGGTTCGGGGCCGGACTTTTTGTTTGAGAGGATCACCCAGGGAAAAGATCCGGTAAATCCTGCGTAAAGAAGATGTAAAACGGCGGGAAATCCCGGGGATTTTCTTGCAATCGGCAGGATAGTTTTTATATAATAGGAAGATGACGCCGGGGCCGCCGGGACAGGACAAAAGCGGCCGCCTGGAAACCGTCAAAAAATACGAAAAAGGTGAGGATTATGATTCGACTTATTTTAGTGGCTGTGACGCTGATCGGTTTTTCTGACCCTGGGATATCCGCTTCTGGCGGCCCAGAATTTCTCTTGGAAAAAGGATCCCCATGCCAGGGACGTGGAGAGCCTTAAGATCGTCCAGTATATGTTTTCCCTGATCCTGAAGCTGGCGGGGATCACTGTCACCGTCAAAGGGGCGGAGAATATACCCAGAGACAGGGCGGTGCTTTTTTTGTGGGGAACCACAGGAGCTATTTTGACATCCTGGTGGGCTACACCACAGTACCGGGCTTCGTGGGTTTTGTGGCGAAAAAGGAGATGAGAGGATCCCCCTTTTAAGGAGCTGGATGAAGAATGTCAACTGCCTGTTCCTGGACAGAAAGGATATCAAGGCCGGTCTAAAAAAACGATCCTGGAGGGGATCGAAAAGGTAAAAAGGGATCTCCGTCTGGATCTTTCCCGAGGGTACCAGAAACCGGAATAAGGATCTAAAGGGGCTTCTGGTATTGAAAGAGGGGAGTCTTAAGATCGCGGAAAAGTCCGGCTGTCCGGTGGTTCCTGTGGCCATGGTGGGAACGGCAGAGGACTTTGAAAGCCATTTTTCCGTTTATCCGTCCGTCCCATGTGACGGTTTATTATGGAGAGCCGTTTTATATAAAGGAGCTGGAGCCGGACCAGAGAAAGCACGCCGGAGCCTACACAAGAGAGAAAATCGTAAAAATGCTGGGGAGATACAGAATGAAAACGCCCGATCTGAAGGAATGCAGAGAAAAGCTGGACAGGATCGACCGGGAGATCGTCCGGCTGTTTGAGGAACGCATGGCCGTCTGCGGCCAGGTGGCAGAGTATAAGATCGAGACAGGAAAGGCCGTTTACGACGGAGAGCGGGAAAAGCAGAAGCTTGCCGCAGTCCGGGGAGATGGCAGCGGGAGACCAGAATAAGGAGGCGGTGGAGGAGCTGTTCACACAGCTCATGACCATGAGCCGCAGATACCAGTACAGCCTTCTGTGCGCCAGGAAAAAAACACCGCCCCTGGGCTTTACAGAGGTGGAGGAGATCCGGAAAAGGGACGTCCGGGTGGTGTTCCAGGGCGTGGAGGGCGCGTACAGCCACGCGGCCGTCCGCATGTATTTCGGGGAGGATGCAGACGCCTACCATGTGGAAAAATTCGAGGACACGATCAGGGAGCTGGAGAGGGGGCAGGCGGATTATGCAGTGCTTCCCATTGAAAACTCCACCGCCGGCTTCGTTATCACCAACTATGACCTGTTATCCAGATATGACAATTATATCGTGGGAGAGATCTATGTGCCTGTGGACCATGTGCTCTTAGGGGTCCCCGGAGCGTCAGTCTCAGATGTGAAGACGGTGTATTCCCATAACCAGGCGCTGATGCAGTGCTCAGAGTATCTGGACAGCCACGGGGACTGGAACCAGGTAAGCGTGTTAAATACGGCGGCTGCCGCAAAAAGGTCATGGAGGAAGGGGATTAGACCCAGGCGGCCGTGGCCAGCCGTACCGCCGGAGAGTCTTTACGGCCTTGCGGAGCTTAAGACCTCCATCAGCAATGAGAGGGGGAAATACCACCCGGTTCCTGGTACTTTCCAGAGAGCCGGTCTATGAGAAAGGCGTCTAAGGTGACCGTCACCTTTGAAGTCCCCCATGTCAGCGGTTCCCTGTATAAGATCCTTGGAAATTTTATCTTCAACGGAGTCAACATGCGTATGATCGAGTCCAGGCCCATCCCCGACAAGCCCTTTGAATACCGGTTTTTTGTGGATATCGAAGGGAATCTGAGCCATGCTCCGGTGCATAACGCCCTGGCAGGGATCCAGGCCGAGGCCTCGTCCATGAAGATTCTGGGCAATTATTAGGAGGGTGCGTAAAATGGCAGTCCGTATGTTTGCAGCCATTGAGGTGGGGTCCTTTGAGCTGGAGATGGGGATCTACGAGATCTCCGGGAAAAACAGGATCCGGCAGGTGGATCACGTCCGTCATGTGATCTCCCTGGGAAGCGATACATATAATGACAGGAAAATCAGCTACGAAATGGTGGAGGAGCTGTGCCGGGTGCTGGAGGACTTTTCCAGGATCATGAAGGGCTACCGGATCACTGAATACCGGGCCTATGCCACCAGCGCCATGCGGGAGGCGAAGAACAGCCGGATCGTTCTGGAGCAGATCCGGGTCCGCACCGGGCTTACGGTCCAGATCATCAGCAACTCAGAGCAGAGACTTCTGACCTATAAGGCCCTGGCTGTGGCAGACGATGAGTTTGACCGGAATATCCGCAAGGGAACGGCCATCCTGGACGTGGGGTTTGGAAGCATGCAGATCTCCCTGTTTGACGAAAAGCTCCTGGTATCCACAGAAAACCTTCCCCTGGGTGTCCTAAGGATCGGAGAGCTTTTAAAGAACGTAAGCTCCACTGCAGAGGGACCCGGCGGATCATCGGGGGAAATGGTGGAAAGCGAGCTCTCCAACTACCAGAAGATGTACCTGGAGGAGCGCCGGATCAAGCATGTCATCGGAACTGGAGAGAATATCATGTACCTGTTCCGGTACGAGGACGGGGGAAAACCGCTCCAGTGGGTCACCAGGGAGCAGTTCGACCGCCTTTATGAAAGATTGTCCGGGATGGACCCAGAAGCGGTGGAGGAGCAGTTCGGCGTCAGCGCAGAGGATGCGCCCTGCTTCTTCCCGGCGCTGTCATTTATAAAAAGTTCCTGAAATGACCGGGGCCGAGGCCATCTGGATCCCGGGGACCAGGCTCTGCGACGGGATCGCAGCCGAATATGCCCTGGATAAGAAGCTGATCCAGCTGAAGCATAATTTCGACAACGACATCATAAGCGCATCCCGGGACATGGCCAGGCGCTACCGGTGCCAGGGCAGCCATTCAGACCTGGTGGAGTCCTATGTGCTCCAGATCTTCGATGCCATGAAGCGCTATCATAAAATGGGAAGCAGAGAGCGGCTGCTCCTGCAGATCGCCGTGATCATCCACTCCTGCGGAAAATTCATCAGTGTCGGGAATGCCAATGAATGTGCATATAATATCATCATGTCCACGGAGATCATCGGCCTCTCCCACCTGGAACGGGAGATCGTTGCCAATGTGGTCCGCTACAACATCCGGGATTTCGACTATAACATGGTCCGCATGGAGGCTGGTCCGGAGCTGTCCTCCGGCTCTCTTCCCGACCAGAGCGACGCCACGATCGACCGCGAAGTTCACGGCCATGCTCCGGCTGGCCAATTCCATGGACAGGAGCCACGGGCAGAAGCTTAAGGACTGCAGGATCACAGTGAAGGATAAGACACTTACGGTGTCTGCGGAATATTCCGGGGATATTGCCCTGGAGGCGGTTTCCTTTGAACAGAAGGCGGCTTTCTTTGAAAGAGATCTTTGGGATCCGCCCGGTGCTGAAGCAGAAAAGGAGAGTATAAAATGGCAGCAAAAGAGACCTGTTTTACAGATCCGTCCAATTACGTAAATAGAGAGCTGAGCTGGCTGGAGTTCGACCACCGCGTCCTGGGGAGGCCAGGGATAAGACGACGCCCCTGTTTGACCGTCTGAAATTTTTAAGCATCACCGCTTCCAATCTGGATGAGTTTTTCATGGTCCGGGTGGCGTCCTTAAAGGACATGGTCCATGCAGGCTATACAAAGCCGGACATCGCGGGCATGACGCCGGTGGAGCAGCTGGAAAAGATCAGCGCCAGGACCCATGAGCTGGTGGGGCAGCAGTACAGCACCACAACCGGGCCCTGCTCCCGGCTTTAAAAGCAGGCGGGGCTGGAGGTGATCGGACAGCACGAGGATCTGACGAAGGAGCAGGGAGAATTTGTGGACCGGTATTTTAAGGAAGAGGTATATCCGGTCTTAACGCCCATGGCTGTGGATTCCTCCCGTCCCTTTCCCCTGGTCCGCAATAAATCTTTAAACATCGCGGCGCTTTTACGGAAAAAAGGAAGGAAACAGGGAGCTGGAGTTCGCCATGGTCCAGGTGCCGTCGGTGCTTCCCAGGATCGTCGTCCTTCCGGAAACAGAGAGACCGGATGGAAGCCGCCTCCGCCATGTGATCCTCCTGGAGGAGGTCATCGAGCGGAACATGAAGCAGCTCTTTTTAAATTATGATATCATCACCTCCCATCCCTTCCGGATCATGCGGAACGCCGACTTCTCCCTGGACGAGGAGGAAGCGGTGGATCTTCTGGAGGAGATCGAAAAGCAGTTAAAAAGAGGCAGTGGGGCGAGGTGATCCGCCTGGAGATCCAGGAAAAGCCGGATAAACGGCTCCTTAAGGTATTAAAAAGGAGCTGATGGTCAACGAGGAGGATATTTTCCAGATCCCCGGCGCCCTGGACTGACTTTCCTGATGAAAATGTACGGGATGGAAGGCTTTGACCATTTAAAGACGCCGGGATACACGCCCCAGCCAGTACCGGCGCTGATGAATGAAGACGATATATTCACCAATATCAGGAAGGGCGATATCCTGCTGATGCATCCCTATGAAAGCTTCGATCCGGTGGTGGATTTCGTCCGGACGGCGGCTAAGGATCCGGACGTGCTGGCGATTAAGCAGACTCTTTACCGTGTCAGCGGCAATTCCCCCATCATCGCGGCATTGGCCCAGGCGGCGGAAAACGGGAAACAGGTTTCCGTACTGGTGGAGCTGAAGGCCCGTTTTGATGAAGAAAATAATATTGTATGGGCGAAAAAGCTGGAAAAAGGCCGGCTGTCATGTTATATACGGTCTGGTGGGCTTAAAGACCCACAGCAAAATAACTCTGGTGGTCCGCAGGGAAGAGGACGGCATCCGCCGTTACGTGCATCTGGGAACCGGAAACTATAATGACGCCACCGCTAAGCTGTATACGGACCTTGGGCTCATGACGTGCAACCCGCAGATCGGCGAGGATGCCACGGCGGTCTTTAACATGCTGTCCGGTTACTCAGAGCCCCGACCTGGAATATGCTGGCGGTGGCTCCCCTGTGGCTCAGAAATAAGTTCCTGCGGCTCATCGGACGGGGAGACGAGACATGCCAGAGAGGGCCGTCCGGCTTCTATTACGGCCAAGATGAATTCCCTCTGCGACAGGGACATCATAGCCGCCCTTTACGAGGCGTCCTGCGCCGGAGTAAAGATCCGTCTGGTGGTGCGGGGCATCTGCTGCTTAAAGGCCGGGATCCGGGGACTTTCAGAGAACATTGAGGTGCGGTCCATTGTGGGAGGAATTCCTGGAGCACGCCAGGATCTTTATTTTTGAAAACGACGGCGCGGAAGAGATCTATATGGGAAGCGCCGACTGGATGCCCAGAAACCTGGACCGGCGGGTGGAGATCCTGTTCCTGTGGTCTGCGAAGCCCCGAAGGACCGGATCCGGAATTACATGGAGCTGGAGCTGGAGGATAATTTAAAGGCCCATGTGCTGCAGCCCGACGGGACCTTTGAAAAGCCCGACCGCAGGGGAAAAGCGCCGGTGGGCTCCCAGGCGGCTCTCTGCGCCCTGGCTGTGAAGGCAGCGGAGGAGGCCAGGAAGAAAAATGGAAGCGAAACGCCGTCCCGGGTGTTTATTCCGGTGGAAAGACAGGAATAAAAAGGAGTCCGTTTATATGGAAGAAACAGTTTATAAAGCGCCCAGAGCCCAGGAAGGCCGGACCGGACTGGTGCTGGAGGGGGGGCGGCATGCGGGGGATCTACACCGCCGGGGTGCTGGACGTGTTCATGGAAAACGGCATCGGCTTTGACGGGGTCATGGGAGTTTCCGCAGGAGCGGTCCACGGCTGCTCCCTGGTATCCGGCCAGATGGGCCGCAGCATCCGCTATTATAAAAAATACTGCCGGGACAAGCGGTTCATGAGCTGGCAGAATTTTTTCCGCACCGGGGACGTGGTAAATGAAAAGTTCTGCTATCATGACCTGCCGGAGCGGCTGGATCCCTACGATTATGAGGCCTTCAACGCTTCAGATACGGCTTTTTATGTGACCTGCACCAATGTGGAGACCGGAAAGCCGGAATACCTGCGGATCACGGACATGAAAAAAAGCAGATCGACCTGATGCGGGCGTCGGCTTCGCTGCCATACGCCTCCAGGATCGTGGAGGCCGGAGGAAAAAGCTGCTGGACGGCGGCTGCTCTGACAGCATCCCCGGTACGGGCCTTCCAGAGGCTGGGTTACGGGAGGAATGTGGTAGTCCTGACCCGGCCGGAGGGCTATGTGAAAAAGCCGGAGCGGCGGGGGCTGGCCCGGGTCTTCTACCGGAGATATCCGGCCTTTGTGAAGGCCCTGAGTCCAGGCCGGAAACGTATAACCGTACTGTGCGGGAGATCGGGGAAATGGAGCGGGCCGGGGAGGTCTTTGTGATCCGGCCGTCAGAGGCATTAAAGATCGGCCGTATGTCCCATGACCGGGAGGAGATCGTGGAAGCGTATAAGCTGGGCCGGAGGGACGCGAAAAAGGCTCTGGAAGCTTTAAAGCTATGGCTGGGGGAGAAAAGCAATGGATAAGGCATGGATCTTTCTTCTGATCTTTTTAGGAACGTTAGCAGCAGCGGGAGCCGTCAGCGTCTGGATCATCCAGAGAAAGCTGAGGCAGGTCTCCAGATCCATGTTCGGGACCGATTCCCTTCTGGAGGGCCTGGAACAGCAGGAGGAGCGGATCGCGGAAACGCCCAGGTCCGTATCCTCCATGACAAGCATATACCTGCCCCAGATCGCAAAGGATTTTCCGGAATTTTCCCTGGAGGAATTTCGGAAAAAAATCAGAAAAACAGCCTTTGAACGCGTTCCTGTCTGCTCTGGAGACACAGGAGCTTTCTTCTCTGGCCGGGATCTCTGAAAGCCTGAGGAACCAGGCGCGTCTGCGGATCGATGACCAGGACCGCCAGGGGATCCGGGAGCAGTTCCGGAACGTGAAGATCCACCAGACAGCCATTTCCCTGTATGAAAAAGCGTCCCGGCTGCTGTGCGGTGACCTTCCAGTCCGCTGTGGAGTACGTTTATGGAAGGACCAGAAACGGAGAAAAGGAAAGTAATGCCGGACCGGATCCAGACCCGGTATGATATGGAATGGATCTATATTCAGGATCCGGAGCGGTACGGACAGGCTGCGGGGGGGGAGCTGTGGGAGTAAGCTGCCCCAACTGCGGCGCGCCCATTAAAAATCTGGGAGCGAAATCCTGTGAATACTGTGGATCAGCGGTGGAGGTCATCAACAGCCGCGTCTGGTCCCTGGAGCATATAAAGGAGGACAGGTAAGATGAAGACCTATAAGATCGCTGTGATCCCCGGTGACGGCGTAGGGCCGGAGGTTTTAAAAAGAGGGAATGAAGGTGCTGAAGCAGGCAGCGGAGTGTTCCGGAGCCTTTTTCCTTTGAGGATACCTGGTTTCCCTGGGGCTGCGGGTACTATCTGGAGCATGGGCAGATGATGCCCGGGGGATGGGATCCGGATCCTGGAGGGCTTTGACGCCATTTATCTGGGCGCGGTGGGCGATCCCCGGGTGCCGGACCATATTTCCCTGTGGGATCTTCTTTTGAAGATCCGGAAAAGCTTTGACCAGTATGTGAACTTGCGGCCGGTAAAGCTCCTTAGAGGAGCTCCCTGCCCCTTAAAGGATGCGGCCCGGGAGGATATCCATATGACCTTTATCCGGGAAAACAGCGAGGGAGAGTATGCGGGCAGCGGAAGCTGGCTGTTTAAGGGAAAGCCCAATGAGGTGGTGATCCAGGACGGCGTGTTCTCCCGGACCGGCTGCGAGCGGATCATCCGCTACGCCTTTGAGACGGCCAGGAAGGAAAACGGAGCCCGACCAGCATCAGCAAGGCCAATGCCTTAAACTATTCCATGGTATTCTGGGACCAGATCTTTCAGAACTGTCCGCGGAGTATCCGGATGTGGAGACCCACTCCTATCTGGGTGGATGCAGCCAGTATGTTTATGGTAAAGGATCCGTCCAGATTCCAGGTGGTGGTCACCAGCAATTTGTTTGGAGACATCCTGACAGACCTGGGGGCAGCCATCGCCGGGGGGGGATGGGACTGGCAGCGGGAGCCAACTGAATCCGGGAACGGAAGTATCCGTCTATGTTTGAGCCCATCCATGGCTCGGCCCCGGATATTGCGGGCCGTGGGATCGCCAACCCCATGGCCTCTGTGTGGGCCGCTTCCCAGATGCTGGATTTCTTTGGCCATGAGGACTGGGGAACACGGGTCCTGGAGGCGCTGGAGGCAGTTTTAGAGGACGGAAGGATCCCGACGCCGGATCTGGGCGGTACGGCTTCCACGTCCCAGGTGGGCGATGCCATTGCCCGGAAGCTGGCAGAGGGAGGAAAGGGCTGATGGATGGCCGGTATTTCCAGGTGGTCGCGCGGATCCATACGGATTTTCCCACCAAGTTCGGGATCCCGCGCCAGAGCGGCCTGATCCCGGATCTGAAGGCGGAGATCGTTTTTGAGCCGGAGTACAGGAATCCGGATGCCCTAAGGGGCATTGAGGAGTTTTCCCACCTGTGGCTCATCTGGGAATTTTCCGGGGCTGTCCGGAAGGAATGGTCCCCGACGGTGCGGCCCCCCAGGCTGGGAGGAAATACGCGGATGGGCGTTTTTGCCACCCGGTCCCCCTTCCGGCCCAATCCGGTGGGGCTTTCCTCCGTGCAGCTGGATTCCGTGGAGCTTCACACGGACCGGGGGCCGGTGCTCCATGTTTCGGCGCAGACCTTATGGACGGGACGCCCATTTACGATATCAAGCCGTATCTGGCCTTTGCAGACAGCCACCCGGATGCTCTGGGGGGCTTTACGGACCAGACCCGGGAATACGGTCTTTCTGTGGAGATCCCGGAAATGCTGCTTGAAAGGATCCAGGAGAAAAAGAGAGAAAAGCCTGAAGGCCGTGCTGGCCCACGATCCCAGGCCGTCCTACCAGGACGACCCGGAGCGGGTATACGGCATGGAATTTGCAGGATATGAAATTAAATTCATGGTGGAAAATGGGATCCTCCGGGTCACGGATATTGAGCTCCGCTGAGCCTTAGGAGGGATCCCGGGAGATGCCGGTCTTCGTCAGAGGGCCGGTTTTTTTATTTTTCTTCTCCTCTTTTCTTTTCCCGGCAGCTCCACGATGATCAGATCATTCATGCGGATGGTCTGGTCTTTGAGACGTTCTCTGGCGGAGGGGATGTAGTGTTCCAGGATCGGCAGGAGGATCAGAGCCGTGGTCCCGGCGGTGAAGCCGCCGTTATAAAGCACCAGACCGCCGTGGAGAGCACTGGTGGCCGTACACATGGAGGCGCACATGAAGCCGGCGGCCAGTCCGGCACGGATCCCATAGCGTCCTACGATGGGGCAGAGGCCGGTGGCGAAGGCCACGCCGTTTATGTAGCCCTGGGTGGAGATGGTCCAGGCGATCTCCCGGCCGTCCATGCGGCAGAGCACCAGGGTCACCAGATACAGGAGCAGATATCCTGCCAGAATGGGCCAGACGTTCCTGGGATGCTGTCCCATGGCAGAAAAGGTCAGGGCTGCCACGGTGACGCCGATGGTGGGGCCAGTGAAGCCGGCCCCCTCGGTAAAGTGGGTGATCGGTGGATGTAAAGAAGGAACAGGAAGCCATAGCAGCCGATGTTGATGAGACAAAGGGGCATGCCGTATTTTTCAGCAAAGTTGCTGGAGTAGCCCGTGTCCGTCACCAGATGGCGGAAGCCCTTAAAGCTCCTTCCGTTGAGGATATATCCGGCTATGGTGCAGAGAAAATGCCGCCAGGAAAAAAAAAGGGTGGCAAAGCTCCGGTAAGACCGGTTAAAGTAGTCGTAAATGACGTTGTCCGCCGTCAGAGCCTGGGGAGGCTCGATTCCCATGGTCCGGTACATGAAATTAAATACAAAAAGCCGAAGATCCCAAAGGCAAGGCCGCCGTTGTAAAGGTTATAGCCCTTGTGCCACGCCCTGGCTCCGGGAAGGATGGCCGGGAGCACGAAGGCCAGCAGAATGGAAAACAGGATGGCCAGGACCACTCCGGAGACCGTCAGCCGGACCTGTCCGTATACAAAATCGTCTCCCAGGGTGTAGCGGAACAGGAATTCACTGATAAAGGGGGGCAAAAGGAGGTGGCGAACATACAGATGTGGAGGTTCTCCTTGAAATCCAGCCCCTTCCGCTTCATATAAAGAAAGGGAGCCAGAAAGCACGGCCACATGTTTAAAAAGTTCAGACCGTAAAAACAGTGGGCCACCACAAGAAAGTAGCCTGCCAGGGTATTGGCGTGGGAATCGCCCTTTAACAGCACCATAAAGAAAAAAAACAGGCCAGGCCGCAGGCTCCGGCATTGAGAAAGGCGCTGGACAGCCCTCCGATGGCCAGATAGTCAGTGACCAGGGGGCAGGGAGAGATCATGATCCTGCGCCAGTCCAGGAAGACGTGGCCCCATTCGCCCAAAGCAGGCGGCGGCCAGGGAAGCCAGAAGAAAGAGGATGGAAAAGCCCAGGGCAGTGCCGTTGATGATGCGGCTGTTGGAGGCGGGGACAGAGGGACGATGGTTCATGGGGATCTTCTCCTTTGTATCTTTATGCAGGGCAGATGCCGGACGGCGAAGACCGGCTGTATTGCTTATAATTATAGCATCGGGGCAGAGGGCGTTCAATGGAAAACGGAAAAAGTATGTTTTTTTATACAAGAGGAATTGTGCAAAAATTTGTTAAAAAATAAAATTCAAAATTAAGTGCCGGTTAAGATGCGTCCTTCTCTATGGATTCCGGGAAAAAGCTGTGTTATGATGCTGTCAGCTTAAGGAAAAAGAGGTATGAGATATGGCAAGTGCGATCAGTGTGATCATGATGATCTTAATCGGGCTGGTGGGAGGAGTCCCGACCCTGGCGATCACGGCCTGCATTCCGGTGATGATCGTGTGGAAGATCTACCGGAAGGTAAAAATTCGGCTATTCCATCTATCGTTAAAATAAATGTGAAAACTCCTTGTGAAAAGAGTCTGGCCTGCCAAAAGGCCGGACTTTTTTCTTTCTAAAAAAAATTTAACGGAATCTTAACATAAAAAAATACGAGGGCATATGGTATACTTGTAAAATAGAAATGGAGCGTTTCATGAAACAGCATACAGTTATAAAAAAACAGCCCGATCACGGCGGGGATCCTGGGGGCGGCCACCGGCTTGCTTTCTGATCCAGGAGGCGGCGGAATCCGACACCCATGTGCCCCTTCTGTTCGTCCTGGCGGTGCTTTTTATTTCCAGGTTCACAGACGGATATATTTATGGGATCGTGGCGTCCATGATCGCGGTGGTGGGCGTCAATTATGTGTTCACCTATCCGTATTTTTGCCATTGATTTTACCATAACCGGATACCCGGTGACATTCATTGCCATGCTGGCTGTGGCGTGCAGCGTCAGTGCTCTGACGACCCAGATCAAAAAGCAGGAGCAGATCCGCCTGAGGCAGAAAAGGAAAAGATGCGGGGAACCTTTTAAGGGCCGTATCCCACGACATACGGACGCCCCTGACCTCCATTATGGGGGCCGCGTCTGTGGTCCTGGAAAATTACGAAGGGGAGCTGTCTGACGAAAAGCGGATGGACTTTTTAAAGGACATCCGGGAGGAGTCCCAGTGGCTCATCCAGATCGTGGAAAACCTCCTTTCCATCACCCGGATCGGCGATAACGGCGGCAGCGCCAGCATCGATAAGCAGGAGGAGATGGTGGAGGAGATCGTGGGCAGCGCGGTGCTGAAATTCCGGAAGCGTTATCCGGATGTGGAGGTGGCCGTCCGGCTCCCGGAGGATCCCCTGCTGGTGCCCATGGACGGCATCCTCATCGAGCAGGTGCTGGTGAACCTGATGGAGAATTCCGTCCTCCATGGAAAACATACCTCAAAGTGGAGGTCTCCGCAGAAGAAGAGAAGGACCGGGTGGTCTTTTATGTGGATGACGACGGGGCAGGGATCCGTCCATCGGCCCTTCCGGAAGCTGTTTGAGGGCACCTTCCGCCAGGGGAGATGAGGAGAGCTGCGATTCCAGACGGAATATGGGCATCGGCCTTTCGGTGTGCATGAGCATCATCCGGGCCCACCAGGGAGATATGAAGGCAGAAAACAGGAAAGAGGGAGGAGCCAGACTGAGCTTCTGGCTTCCCATGGAAAAGAGGTACAGATCAGTGGAGATAAAAGACAGGATTTTAGTGGTAGAAGACGACAAAAAGGATCAGCAGCTTTTTAAGACTGTTCTGGAATCCAACCGTTATGACGTGATCATGGCGTCCACCGGCTCGGAGGCGTACAGCCTGATCACATCCCAGTGCCCGGATCTGGTGATCCTGGACCTGGGACTGCCGGATATGGACGGTATGAACATCCTGCGGAGCGTCCGGGAGTGGTCCTCCATGCCGGTGATCGTGGTTTCCGCCAGGACCCATGAGAAGGACAAGGTGGAGGCACTGGACCTCGGAGCTGACGATTATATCACCAAGCCCTTCGGAACGTCGGAGCTTCTGGCCCGCATCCGCACGGCCATCCGCCATTCCCGGGCGGCCTTTTTAAACCAGGGCGGCGCGCCCACGGGCACCTTCGTATCCGGCGGACTCACCATCGACTATGATAAGCACCGGGTATTTGTGGACGGGACCGATGCGGGACTGACCCAGAACGAGTATAAGATCGTCAGCCTTCTGGGGAAATATGCCGGGAAGGTGATGACCTATGATTCCATCATCAAGGAGATCTGGGGGCCCAACATGAAAAACGACAACCGGATCCTTCGGGTCAACATGGCCAATATCCGCCGGAAGATCGAAAAAATCCTGCGGAGCCCCAGTATATTTTCACGGAGGTGGGCGTGGGCTACCGGATCGTGGAGCCGGATTAAGGGGCGGCCAGGGCATCGATGGAACGGAAGGTATAGCCCATTTCCTCCCAGCTGGTCAGAAGCTCGTCAAGGATGGCGGCGTTGGTGGAGGAGGTACTGTGGAGAAGGACAATGGCTCCTGGGTGGATACGGCCCAGGAGCTTTTAAATGCCTCTTCTTTGAAGGCTGCCTATCCTGGTACCAGTCCACGTAGGCCAGGCTCCAGAAGAAGGTGGTAGCCCGGTCCTTTGCCATCTGAAGGTTTTCCACGCTGTATTTTCCCTGGGGCGGCT
>VOFI01003287.1_pt1 | contig 15689 bp, 14 predicted proteins | sample 5384131 | NCBI WGS metagenome assembly VOFI01 (sample SAMN12384728, study PRJNA508395) | human gut metagenome | isolation source: healthy gut H | host: Homo sapiens
GCAGTCCACGGAAACGGAACTGCTGGAGACGGGTATAAAGGTCGTTGATTTGCTTTGCCCTTTTATCAGAAGGGCGGTAAGATCGGTCTTTTCGGAGGCGCCGGCGTTGGAAAGACAGTTCTGATCCAGGAGCTGATCCGTAACATCGCCACAGAGCACGGCGGATACTCCGTATTCACCGGCGTAGGTGAGCGGACCAGAGAAGGAAATGACCTTTATTATGAAATGAAGGAATCCGGGGTTATAGACAAGACCACCATGGTTTTCGGACAGATGAATGAGCCTCCGGGAGCCAGAATGAGAGTAGGGCTTTCCGGTCTGACGATGGCGGAGTATTTCCGTGATAAGGGCGGCAAGGACGTGCTTTTGTTCATTGACAATATATTCAGGTTTACACAGGCCGGTTCCGAAGTGTCCGCACTTCTGGGACGTATGCCTTCCGCAGTAGGCTACCAGCCCACGCTGCAGACAGAAATGGGTGCTTTGCAGGAGCGTATCACTTCTACCAAAAATGGTTCCATCACATCCGTACAGGCAGTATATGTACCCGCGGATGACTTGACGGACCCCGCGCCGGCAACAACCTTTGCCCATCTGGATGCGACTACGGTACTTTCCCGTTCCATCGTGGAGCTTGGTATTTACCCGGCGGTGGATCCTTTGGAGTCCACTTCCAGAATCCTTGATCCCAGAATTGTGGGCGAGGAGCATTACAAGGTGGCCAGAGGCGTGCAGGAGCTGCTCCAGCGCTATAATGAACTGCAGGATATCATTGCTATCCTGGGTATGGACGAGCTTTCTGAAGAAGACAAGCTGGTGGTTTCCCGTGCGAGAAAGGTGCAGAGATTCCTTTCCCAGCCGTTCTTTGTGGCAGGACAGTTTACCGGTATGGAAGGAAAATATGTTCCTATTTCTGAAACTATCCGCAGCTTCCGCGAGATTCTGGACGGCGAGCATGATGATATTCCGGAAAGCTATTTCCTCAATGCGGGAAGTATTGACGATGTACGGGAGCGTGCCGGTGCACTTGCGCATGAGTAAGATAGAGGAGCGGTTATGGCAGAAGACAGGAACTTTACATTGAAAATCATCACACCGGAAAGAATTTTTTATGAAGGTCCGGTAAGCATGGTGGAGTTCAATACCACGGAAGGGGCAATTGGTATCTACAAAGGCCATATCCCTATGACCGTTATGATCAAGCCGGGCATTCTCACGATCACGACTGAAGAGGGCAGGCGGGAAGCCGCGCTGCATGCAGGTTTTGTGGAGATTCTGCAGGATAAGGTGACAGTTCTTGCAGAGGTTGTGGAATGGCCTGAGGAAATTGACGAAAACCGTGCCAAGGCAGCGCTGGAAAGAGCTGAGGAACGTATCAAACGCCATGAATCCAATACGGATCTGGCAGGGCGGAGACGGCTTTGGAAAGAGCGATGGCACGTATTAATGTTTTGAAATAAAGGGGGAGAAAGCAGGTGTAGCCAGACGGGGAAAATCGTCCCGTTGGGAGTATGCCTGCTTTTTCGTTCCGATTCGGGTATTACATATGGGTATAGAATACAGGCAGCGGGAGGCGCGCGTATGCGAGAGGATATAAGTAAGGTTCTGGAAAATGTGGGAAAGGTGATTATCGGGAAAGAAGAGGTGCTGGAAAAGCTTCTGGCCGGGCTTCTGGCCGGCGGGCATGTGCTTTTGGAGGATGTGCCGGGTACCGGAAAGACAAAGATGGCGAAGGCTTTGTCCGCTTCACTCGGAGTGGACTTCGGAAGGATCCAGTTCACGCCGGATATGCTGCCTGCTGATATTACGGGTATGCACATTTACAGCCGGGAAACAGAGAGCTTTGTCTGGAAGGAAGGCCCTGTTTTTACCAATATACTGCTGGCGGATGAAATCAACAGGGCGACGCCCAGGACGCAGGCTGGCCTTCTGGAATGTATGGAGGAACGGCAGGTTACGGTAGACGGAGAGACAAGAAAGATGGATGCTCCGTTTTTTGTAATTGCCACCCAGAATCCTGTGGAGACAGCGGGAACCTTTCCTCTGCCGGAGGCACAGACGGACCGTTTTATCATGAAGCTTTCCATGGGGCTTCCGGATCGGGAAGAGGAAATCCGGATTCTGGAGACCTATAAGGATAAGGATCCCCTGCCGGAGCTGAAGCCGGTGATGTCCAAAAAGGAGCTGCTTTCCATAAAGGAAGAAGCGGAAAGGGTTTATGTACATCCCCTCGTCAACGGCTATCTGGCAGATATTGCCCTGGCGACAAGGAAGCAGGAAAAAATAGTCATGGGAGTGAGCCCCAGAGGGACGCTGGCACTGATGCGCTGCGCGAAGGCCCGGGCCTGTATGGAAGGCAGAGCCTATGTGGTTCCGGATGATGTGAAAAAGCTGGCGTCCTCCGTGCTGGCTCACAGGCTGGTATTTTCTTTTGGAAGGAGCAGGCAGGAGGAAGCCGTGAAGCTTCTGGAGGATATTCTCGCAGCGGTTCCTGTTCCGGTAGAAGACTTTAGCAGAAAATAAGCCACAGGGGGAAAGCCATGCTGATAATCTGGATTGTTTTTGGCGCCGTATTTCTGTTTTATCTTCAAAAATGGATCTATGGCCATTATTGGGAGAAGGATCTTTCCGCAGAGCTGTCCTTTTCAAGAGAAAGTGCTGTGGAAGGGGAAGTATGCCAGCTTTCCGAGCGGGTGGAGAACGGAAAGCTTCTCCCGCTCCCCATGCTGAAGGTGAAGTTTCAGGTTTCCAGGAAGCTCCGGTTTTCCGACGAAGGAGACGGGGCTGTTACCGACAAATACTACCGGAACGATATCCTTTCGCTGGGCCCCAGGCAGCGTGTCATAAGGACAATTCCCTTTGTCTGCGGGGCAAGGGGGTATTTCAGGCTCCGGGAGATGGATCTGGTGGCGGCGGATTTATTTCTGACAAGGGAAATGATATCCTCGGCCACGGCGGACAGCACACTGTATGTTTATCCTGCCCCTGTTTCCGGTGTGGATTTGGACAGCGCCCTGCAGAAGCTGAACGGAGAGATTTTGGCCAAAAGGCATATGCTGGAGGATCCTTTTGAATATCGGGGGATCCGGGAATATGCACCTTACGACGAGATGAAAACCATAAACTGGAAGGCCACGGCGCGAACGGGCGATTTGATGGTGAATATAAGAAATTATACTTCGCTCAGGGCAGTGCGGATTTTCCTGAATCTGGCGGATACCGGAATCCTGAAAAATGAACAGCTGGTGGAGCTGTGCATATCCATTGCCGCCCGGTTTGCGGGAGAACTGCTGGAACAGGGGATCCGTGTTGCAGTTTATGCCAACGGAAAGGATGTCCTCACAGGCGACCCCATGAAAATGCAGCCCAGCGCGGGGCCGGGCCATATGGAGAGCATAAACAGGGCCTTTGCCAGAATCAGCCTGGAGGAAGGGGTATATCCCTTCGGAGAGCTTTTCAGGGGAGAACTGGAGGAAGAGGGTAAGGATATGGCTACTTTGTTTTTGTCGGTGGACAGAAGCCCGGAATTTCAGGAGGATATCCGGACGTTTGCACGGATGGGCACGGACTTTACCTGGATGTGTCCGCTTTTTCCACGGATGGAAAGCCATGTGGAGGAGGAAGAAGCGCTGCATTTTATCAGATTGGATGCGGAGGAAATGCTGAATGGAAAATAAGCGGCTCAGATACAGTATGCAGATACTGGAAGTAGTGATGAATTTCCTGGTGATATTCTGCCTGGAAACAGTGGTTTTTTCTTCCTTTTCCAATCTGGAAGGGCTCGTGGGAGAGACAGGCGCTCTGGTGAAAGCGCCGGGAATCCTGCGCCAGCTGCTTTTTCTGGCAGTACCCTTGCTTTTTCTGCTCATACGGGAAAAGGCGGGGCATTTCCTGACGTTTGTGGCCTGTCATGCCGTTTTGGCTGCCGCCGCTGTTTTTCTTCTGGGAGACGGTGTCATGCAGAGAGTGGTCTTCGGTGTTCTGGCAGCGGGTTATCTGGTGCGCTCCTTCCAGCTTCGGATTTCCAGGCAGGAGGTAGGGGAAGGCCAGCTTGGACCTGTTGCGGGAGGGATTGCGGCGGGAGGTTCCTTTCTGCTGTGTGCTTATCTGGGACAGGAAACAGCCTGCGGCCGGATAGTGAATACGGCCCTTATTTACACCTTTTTTTATTTTGTTTACGCCTACCTGGAGCATCTGGTGCAGTTTGTGAAGTTCAACCGCAGCAGCAACGCCCATATCCCTGTACGTAAAATGCTGGTGCAGGGCGGCGGGCTTGCGGCTGTTTTCGGGGTGATTGCCGTATGTATCCTGGGTGCGGGAACCAATAACCGGCTTGTCCGGGGCATGATGGATCTGGTGAAAACAGCTGCGTATTATATCGCCAGGGCCATTGCCGTATGTATCAGCTTTCTGCTGAGTCTTTTTTCCGGGAAAGAAGGGGAAATGATTGAGGAAGGGGCGGCGGCCGGGCAGATGGATATGGGCCTGTCCGAAGCGGCTGCGACGCCGGCCTGGCTTGATGTCCTGATTAAAATAACGGAATATCTGATGGCGGCGCTGACGATTGCCCTGATTTGTTTTCTGCTGTACAGGCTGGTGCTTGCCGCGGTGAAGAAATTTTATGAAAAAGGTATCGTGCAGGATGAGGAAGAAGGACAGGCCACAGAGATCAGGGAGTCTCTGGAACGGAGAAGAAAAAAGAAAGAGAAGGAAAAGCCTCTTCCTTTTCTGACCAGGACACCGGAACAAAAGATAAGAAAATATTTTATCCGTACCGTAAGAAAGCTGGGAGCGCCGAAGGACTGCAGGACCGCAAGGGAGCTGCTGGAGACAGTTCCTGCGCCTGAACCGGAAAAAGAAAAGGCAGTGGACGAGCTGCTCCGGCTTTACGAAAAAGCGAGGTATTACGGCAATTGCAGCAAGGAAGAAGCGGAACTGGCCGTGCATGCAGCCGAAACGATTGTCGGTAAAAAGAAATCGATATAAACCCTTTCCTGTCCGATCGCATAACATAAGATAAAGACGATTGGATGTGAAGCGCCTGAGACTGTCTTCAGGGGCGGAACAATTCGGAAAGGGAAAGTGATGGATGATATAAGGAAATTCCCGGGAAGATTTCCGGAAGAGCCTTACCGCAATGAAGATAAAGGGCGGAATATGCCGGAGTACAGAGGAGGCCAGAAGAGCTACAGAGAGTACGGGGGAAAAGGGATTCAGGATGAATGGAGGAACATGGGAGGAAATATGGATTACGGCTGTCCTTTCGGAGGCTGCGGCAGCACAAAAAAGCCGCTTCCTTTTTATATGACTTATCCTATGCCCATGTATTGGGATGACGAGGATGATGCCGTAAGGGATCTGGAATATTTCCTTCAGCTTTATCCGGAGGAAGCCCGCCGTTATCAGAAGAAGATCATGGATATCCTGGATACTATGGATTATAACGGAAGCCTTATTTATGATGAATATCCGGATCGGCTGGCTATGTACCGTCTGAGTGAGGGTATAATCGATAAGATATTGAGAGAAGAGGAACGTGCGGAGCTTTCGGGCCAGATTCCTGCAAATGCTTTCATGGAAAACAGAAAAACAGAGAATCAGGAACCGGTGCAGATACCGGCTCAGGAACCCGGAAAATGCGCGGAGGGAACGCAGGAAGAAATCCCTTCTGCGGAAAAACGGCAGATGGAGGTTACCTCCCACAGGGAAACGGATCGCCGGAATAAAGGGGATTTGATTCAGGTCCTTCTTTATTATGAAATTTTCAGAAGAAGACATGGCAGAGGAGGCGGCTGCGGGATTTGTTCTTCAAAGGGCAGAAGAAACAACGGCTTTTTAAAATTCTAGTTGTGGTTTTTATGCGGAGGAATTAAAATAGATTCAGACTTTCAGCCTGCAGCAAGGCAGGGAAGGCTTGTTTTTATACGATAGGATGCCGTTCCTGTCGTATAAAAACATCCGCAGGAATGTTTGAGGAAGAAAAGAAAACAGAGGTACTTTGGATGGAAGAATTATACAAGCTGTTAGAAGAAAGCCTGAATGAAAGATTATATCAGCTCAGTGTTGGCGGCCCCAGGAATAAGGATGGGGATATCCGCCTTAAGCTGAGACCTGTAATGATAAAGACAGAAATTTATTTTCAGCTGGAGAGCTTTCGGGGAAATCAGGTATTCCATGAAAACCTGACTGCCGGTGAGGCGGCGGAAAAAGTGGGAAAAGCTTTGGTTTCCTCTTTCCGTCAGATGGACGTGGAGACTATGGATTACCAGGCGGTGGTTCTGGTCAGCAAAAAAGGAAAGATTACCATTAAGAAGAAAAACAGCGTCAAAAGGGAAGGCCGGGAGCTTTCCCATAACAGGACGAAAAAATATATTCTTGAGGAAGGCCTTCCGGTTGCGTTCCTGAAGGATCTTGGAGTACAGACCGAGGACGGGCAGATTATAAAAAGCCGTTATGACAAATTCAGGCAGATTAACAGATTCCTGGAATTTATTGCGGATATTATGCCTATACTTCCTAAAGAGAGATGTGTGCGTATCATAGATTTTGGCTGCGGAAAGAGCTATCTTACCTTTGCCATGTATTATTATCTTCATGAGCTCTGCGGGCTGGATATCCGTATTACCGGCCTGGATCTGAAGAAAGAGGTCATACGCAATTGCAGTAAGCTGGCGGAGAAATACGGATATACCGGCCTGGAATTTATGCAGGGAGACATTGCTGATTATACAGGGGAGGAGAAGGTGGACATGGTGGTTACCCTCCATGCCTGCGACACTGCCACGGATTATGCGCTGTATAAAGCGATATGCTGGGATGCCGGAGTGATCCTTTCCGTCCCGTGCTGCCAGCATGAAATGAACCGGCAGATCCAATGTGAGGCTCTTCAGCCGGCCCTGAAATATGGCCTGGTGAAGGAGCGTATGTCCGCTCTTCTGACGGATGCGCTGCGTGCAAACCTGTTGGAGGAGGCGGGATATGATACCCAGCTGCTGGAATTCATAGATATGGAGCATACACCTAAAAATATCCTGATCCGGGCTGTGAAGCGGGACGGCGGAAAGCCTGTTGATACGGGAATAAATAAAATGGCAGACTTCCTGCATGTGCATACCTGTCTGCAGGAGCTGCTGGAGAGGCCTGTAGGCAAATAAAAAGGAATGGGAATGAAGAAGACAATTATCAAGGGATGCGTATTTGCAGCAACATTTATTGTGGTGCTTTTAATGAGCAGCCTGTTTTTGAATAAAGGAAATACGGACATGACGGCAGAAATGAAGCTGCCGGAGCTGCCTCTCGTTTATATAAATATGGGCGGGGAACATGTGAATATGATGCATGGCTTCCTTTCTCCTATGGAAGAAAAATATATGAAGGAAAGTATTATGCCCATCGGCCCGGACAGAAAACTTTCCATAAGTGTAAAAAAATATGATCAGACCGTGGATTCCATGGCCTTTGAGGTAAGAAGCGTGGACGGAAGCCGGCTGGTGGAAAATACGGAGATCACCAACTTCCGTATGGACGGAGAAAACATCACCGCAGATATCGTGCTGAAGGATTTGATAGATGAGAAGACAGAATACAGCCTGACGTTTCTTCTGAACCTGGAGGACGGCAGATGCGCCAGGTATTATACCAGGATCATACAGGCGGACGGTTATGGCGTGAAGGAAAAGCTGGCTTTTGTCAGGGATTTCAGCGCCGCCACCTTCCATGAGGACTGGCCTTCCGGGTTCGAGGGCAATCTGGAGCCCAACAGCGAAGGAGATAATTCCACTCTCAGCAAGGTGAACATACACAGCAGCGCCTCTCAGATCGGCTGGGCCGGACTGACTGTGGAACAGCTCACGGAGCCGGTCTTTACTATCCGTGATATCACAGAACAGACAGCGTCTGTAACGGTGGAATATATAGTGAGCTATATGCGTCAGGAAAAGGAAACCTTTGCCGTGGTGGATGAGGTCTACCGTGTCCGGCAGGGGACAGACGGGACCATGTACCTGCTGGATTTTGAAAGACGCATGAGTGATATTTTTTCGGAAGATAAATCCGCTTTTGTAGGAGACAAAATTGCGCTTGGAATCACGGATCCGAATGTGGAAATGATGGAAAGCGACGGAGGGAAAATTCTAGCCTTTGCTCAGGCCGGCGTGCTTTACAGCCTGAATATGACCGATAACAAGCTGTCCAAATTATTTTCCTTTTATGATCCAAACGGAAAGGATGAGCGTTCCTTTTACGGCGGGCACGAATTTAAAATTCTCCAGGTGGATGAAGCGGGAAATGTATTTTTCATGGTTTATGGATATATAAGCCGGGGCAGAAGGGAAGGCTATACGGGAGCGGAGGTTTATCTGTATAACAATTCCCTGAATACGGTGGAGGAACTGGCTTTTATTCCCACCCTGAAGGCTCCGGAAATATTTAAGGCGGAAGTGGAACAGCTGGCTTATGTCAACGGAAAAAATGAGCTCTATATGCTTCTGGACAATCAGTTCATCTGCATCCATCTTGACAGGCAGACCGTGGAAGTGGTGGCGGAGAACCTGAACGGCGACAGTTATCAGGTATCGGAGAGCAACCGGATGATTGTCTGGCCGGATCAGGGGAAAAAATACGAAAGCACCAGCCTTACCCTGATGAATTTAAACAGTACGGAACAGGTGACAATAGACGCAGGAAGCGGCAATTATATCATGGCCCTGGGATTTATGAATGAGGATTTGGTATATGGGATGGCCCGGATATCTGATGTAAGCCTGGATGATACCGGCAAAATGGTATTTCCCATGTATCAGATTAAAATTCAGGATGAGAATGGAAAAGTCCTGAAGACCTATGAAAAATCAGGGGTATATGTGACCGGCTGCAGCATGAATGAAAACCAGATCATCCTGGATCGTGTGGAAAAGGATGGGGAGGGAAATTTTGTCCCCTGTGAGAATGACCAGATTGTAAGCGGTGTGGTGGATGTCCAGAGAAGCAATAAGATTATTACTATTCCTTTGAGGAATATATAAAAATATTACCGAAATCCAGATGAAGTCCGATCTCGACGGTAAAAAACTCAAGTTCCTTACACCTAAGGAAGTCCTGTATGAAGGCAGCAGGGAAATTCAGATACCTCAGTCCCAGATAGCGGAAGAAAGCTATTATGTATACAGTCCGGGCGGAGAGGTGACGATTATGTCGGCGGCAGGAGAAGCGATCAATCTGGCCAATGATATAGCGGGCACTGTGATGGGAGAGAGCGGCGCCTATATCTGGCGAAGAGGCCGGCTGAATGTGAAAAACCAGATCATGGCTATTGAAGGCGTTCCTGTAACTGAAGAAAAGAACAGCCTTGCCGTCTGTCTGGATTCCCTATTTTCTTATGAAGGTATTATGAGAAATTCGGAATATCTGCTTGCACAGGGAAAAACGGTACAGGAGGTCCTTGAAGAAAATCTGGATGGTATGCAGGTTCTGGATTTGTCAGGCTGCAGTCTGGAAAGTGTACTGTATTATCCTGACAGAGAAATTCCTGTTCTGGCTATTCTCGGAGACGGAAACGCGGTATTGATTATCGGCTTTAATGAAAAAAATGTCGTACTGATGAATCCGGAAATGGGTTCGGTATATAAAATGGGAATGAATGAGGCCGCCCAGTGGTTTGAAGAAACTGGCTGTCATTTCCTGTCATACGTTAAAAAATAACAGGCGGTGTAAGATGAGCCCCATTCTACGAAGGCAGAATGGGGCCTTGCTATATAAGCTGTAAATCCCTATAATACAGGGTTTGCAACCGATAGTTGCGGCAATGAAAAGCAGAATTGGTAGTGCAACTTTGAGAGATCCCCTTATAATGCAGACAGTCGGGAACGAAGTGTTCCACACAAGACAGGAGGATTAAAACATGAATATTGAAATTGCCAACAGGCTTGTAACCTTAAGAAAGCGGAACAGTCTGTCCCAGGAGGCATTGGCAGAAAAGCTGGGAATCAGCCGTCAGGCAGTGAGCAAATGGGAACGGGCGGAGGCATCACCCGATACGGATAATCTGATTCTTCTGTCGAGGATTTATGGAATATCCATGGATGAGCTTCTGAGCACGGAAGATGAGATCCCGGTTTCCTATATGGATATGGAAGAAGAGAAACTGCCTGAAAAGGAAATACGGGAAGAGGAGGGGGAAATCCTGTCTCCGGAAAAAGAACCGGATGAATATGTACATATCGGTTTAAGCGGCATCCACTGCAAGGATAAAGACAGTGAAGTGCATGTCGGCTGGAAAGGAATTCATGTAATCGAGAAGGATAAGGATGAAGTTCATCTGGATTCCAACGGCATTTATGTGAATGGAAAAAGATATGATTCTCATTTTTTCCGGGAATGGGCCGGTGTGGAATTTCCCTTCACACTGCTGGTAATCGCCGCCTTTATAGCAATCGGTGTGCTTACCGGAGCATGGCATCCGGCCTGGGTGATCTTTTACCATACCCTTATTTCATTCCTGTGTGGAGGCCTTCCGGAGAAAAGATATGGGATGGTTTGCCTTTCCCGTTCTTATTATGATGATATACCTGCTTCTTGGCATATTCAAAAGTCTCTGGCATCCGGGCTGGCTGCTGTTTTTAACGGTTCCCGTATATTACGCCATTGTAGGCTTCATCAGGACGCGGAAAGAAAAACAGCTGCAGGATGACGAATCCTTATAAATTCCTTATAATTACCTGTTACACTCCTGTATATCAAAAAAAAAAGAATACCGTCTTGTTATGATGAGGTATTCTTCCGAATACAGGAGGAAGGTTCATATGAAGAATGAAATATGTAAAAAAAGATTCACTGATTTCCAGCTGAAATGGATAGCGCTGGTGCTCATGGTGATGGATCATATCCATTATTTTTTCGAGTTTACAGGTAAGATACCGGAATGGTTTTCTATGCTGGGCAGATTATCGGCTCCGTTGTTTTTGTTTTGCCTGCTGGAAGGTTTCCAACATACCCGGAACCGTAAAAAATATTTTCTCAGGATATATGTCATTGCCGTGGGGATGGGGCTGCTGCAGTATATTTTTATCTGCTTTGTAAGAAGGCCGGATGGTTTCGTACCCCAGAATCAGATGCTTGCGACTTTTTCCATATTGCTGGTGATACTGCAGGGAATTGACTGGTGTAAGCAGAAAAAATGGGGAAGAGGGCTTTCGGCGATTGTGCTTCCTCTGATCTGGCCGTTTGTAGGAATGGGGCTTATACAGGCTGTTCCTTCGGCAGCGAATGCGGTGCTCCTTCTGCATTATACCCTTCTTCCCATGCATTCCGCTATTATCGACGGAGGGACTTACTTTATACTGGAAGGAATCCTTCTGTATTTATTCCGGAAAAGACGTGCGCTTCAGGCGGCCGTATTTTTTGTACTGGCCCTGATTTTGGAAGGGGTATTCCCGTTCCTTCTTACGCCCGGAGCTACGGCGGAAATGCTGATCACTACGATGTATGGCTGGATGAGCGGTTTCGCGGCAATACCTATGTATCTTTACAACGGACAAAGAGGGAAGGGGAATAAAAAGTTATTTTACTGGTTTTATCCGGCCCATGTATATATCCTGTACGGGATATCCTGGGTGATGCAGCTTTTGTGATGCTGAAGAAGGGAGAGGAAGTATATGGCCAGGATTATTGTGGCAGATGATTCGGAAGATATTTGCAGGCTTCTGAAGCGCGCGCTGGAAAAGGATGGGCATTCGGTGACTGTGATGTATGACACCCGGGCGCTGGACGAAAAGCTCTGCAGCCAGGCGGAACTGATAATCCTGGATGTCATGATGCCGGGAGAGGATGGAGTGGCGGCCTGTGCCAGGATCCGTTCTTTTACGGACTGTCCTATTTTGTTCCTTACAGCGAAAGGGGAAGATGAGGATGTGCTTTATGGGCTGGGAGCAGGGGGCGATGATTATCTTACCAAACCCTTCAGCCTGCCTCAGCTGAGAGCCAGGGTAGAAGCACACCTGCGCCGGGAACAGCGCGTGCCCGTTTACCGGTTCGTATCGGGCAGGATACACTTTGATTTACAGGCGAAACGGGTATATGTGAAGGAAGAAGAGCTGCCGTTGACAAAAAGCGAATATCAGCTTTGCGAGATGTTCGCCAGACATCCGGGACTGGTATATACGAGACAGCAGATTCTGGAAGAAATTTTCGGGTACGACAGCGATTCCAGTGAGGCGGCGGTAACAGAGCATATCAAAAACCTGCGGGCAAAGCTGGCGGCCTTCGGGGCATCGCCGGTTGAAACCGTTTGGGGGATAGGATACAGATGGAATGCAGAAAAGGCGTAAGCCTGATACGGATATTGATTCAGTATATGTTTTTGTGCGGTTTTACAGCGTGCCTGATTGCAGTGTCCTTTTGGATAGGGCTGAACCTGCTTGTGAATAAGGGCGTTGCATATCCTGCAAATGCCGGGGAACGGATGGCGGCGGAAGCGGCGGAACGTATGAAGAAGGAGGGAATAAGCAGAGAACTGGTTCCTTTCTTATGCAGCTATGCCATATGGGAAAACGGAGAGCTGGCGGAAACCGATATGAACGATGAGGAACAGGCCGCCGCGGAGGAATATAGGGAATCCGGAAAAGATTCCGGTGGATATTATCATGTAAAAGCGGAAGGGGAAGGAAAAGAGGCTGTTCTTCAATTCCAATATAAGATGGAGCTGATTAATCCTGAAGGAAGAAAGCTGATTCCAGATGTTGAAAAATGGTATTTTATCTTTTGGGGAGCTGTTCTTATCGTGAGCCTGGGGCTTGTGACCCATCGATATGTGAAGATTTTCCGCAGAAGGCTTTCCGTTTTGCAGGATGCCGCGCTCAGCCTGTCCCGCGGAGAACTGGAGGAGCCCTTCGGCAGTTCGGGAATCCGGGAATATGACGAGGTGATGGATGCCATGGAGGAACTGCGTACGGCTCTGCGTAATTCGCTGCAGGAACAATGGAAAATGGAACACAGCCGCATCTCCCAGACCAGTGCGCTGCTTCATGACCTGAAAACACCTCTCACCATAATAAGCGGAAATGCCCAGCTTCTGGAAGAAACGCCGCTCACAGAGGAGCAGCAGGAGTGTTTGAGCGCCATTCTTAAAAATACGGAAGCGGCAGGCAGATATTTGGAAAGACTGAAAAGAATGACCCGGAATGTATCGGAAGGTGAAGAAAACAAACAGCCGGTATCAGGGGAACTGCTGCAGCAGGAAATTTTTAACGGAGCGGAAGAAATAGCCAGGGTATTCGGAGTGAAGGCGGAATATGAAGGTGCTGTATTGCCGGAACTGATATTAGCCAGGCAGGATGTCTGCCGGGCAGTGCTGAATATTGTAAGAAATGCGGCGGAGCATACGCCGGAAGAAAAAAGAATAGTGATCCATTGCAGATGGCAGGCGCCCTTGCTGGAAATCTGTGTGTCTGATGAAGGGCCGGGTTTTTCCCCACAGGCACTGTGCCATGCACTGGAGCCCATGTATACGGAGGGGGAAAGCCGCCCTCAGGATGGACATATGGGGATTGGCCTTGCCTTCGCCCGGGAAGTCGCCCGATTTCATAATGGGGAAGTACAGATTGAAAATACACCGGAAGGTCATGGAAAAGTAAGTTTCCGGATACGGCCGGAAAGTGGGGAGCCACATAAGGAAGGAAAGGAACAGGAAATATGAAAAAATGGAAATGGACACTGGCAGGAGCGGCAGGCGGTCTGACTGCCGCCGCAGCTGTACACAGAAGGCTTCTGTATACGGAACAGGAACAGCTGACGGCTCCGGGGACGATGGTGGAAGTTAACGGGCACAGAATGCATGTATATACGGAAGGCCCGGAGGAACTGGATGGCAGCGACGGCAGAGTACATGACGAAGCAGTAACGCTGGTCTTTCTTTCAGGAGGAGGAACAGCGGCGCCTGTTTATGATTTCAGGCCGCTCTACCGGAAGCTTTCATCCTGTTATCGGTGTGTGGTAGTGGAAAAGGCCGGCTATGGCTATTCGGAGATTAAAAAGCGAAGCAGACAGCTGGACGCCATGCTGGAAGAAACCCGACTGGCTCTGCGTCTGGCGGGGGAAAAGGGGCCTTTTGTGCTCCTGCCCCATTCGATGTCCGGGCTGGAAGCAATTTACTGGGCACAGAAATATCCTGATGAGGTTATGGGAATCGTGGGGATGGATATGGCTTTTCCCAAGGCATATGAAAATAAGAAAGCGAATCCCGGTTCTTTAAAGCTTATGGGAATGCTTGCTTTTTTTGGAATACAACGCTGTCCGCTGCTGCAGGTGGTGGGTAAAGAAGGACTGACGGAGGAGGAATACCGGCAGGCAAAACTTCTGGGGAACAGAAACTTTTTAAATAAGGTTGTTCTGGAAGAGGCGGCATCCGTATATGCGAATGCAGAGATGGTGAAGAAACACAGAAAGCCCGAAGTTCCCTTTCTCTTATTCTGTTCGGATGGAAAGGAGCTGGGCGGTTTCTGGGTGCCCCTTCAAAAGAAATATGCGGAAAGGCTGAACTGTGAATTAATCCAGTACGATTGCGGCCATTATCTACACCACTATAAAGCAAGAGAAATGGCAGAAACGATCCGGCCCTTTGTGGAAAAAATCCGGAAACAGAGAATGGCATAAAAATAAGGCTCCCGCAGGAGCCTTATTTATGTTCCCATATTCAGTTTCCGAAAATCTGTTTCCGGTATTTATTTAATGCGAAGGCAAGCAGAAGTCCGAGGACGCCGCAGGAAATAATTTCTCCGGCGGCTACTGTCAAAAAGGAAACCAGAGCGGTTCCAGGCCATAAGCATATTTCAGTATCAAAGGTACGATTATTGCATTGGCGGCAATAGGCGGCAGTACAGCCAGGAAACGGTTGGATTTCAGCGCACGGGTGCCAAACGCGCCGATCAGCGTGGCGAGGGAACCGAATATGATATCCGGAATGGCACATCCGGTAAGGATGTTGCTGATAAGACAACCGATAAATAGTCCGGGAATCCCGGCAGGGGTAAAAATTGGCAGAATGGTGAGCGCCTCAGAGAAACGGACCTGCACAGCATAATTGGCGAGGCCGAAAGCGTTGGCTACAAATGTGAGCACAACATAAATAGCGGCAATCATAGCCGCCTGGGTCAGGAATTGAATGTTCTTCTTTTGCATTATTCTGTTCTCCTTTAGTTTTGTTTTACGTGTGGAAGGTCTCGAACACACGGGTTAGTCGCCGCGAATCCTTAGTATTTATGAGGGTTTGCGGCTTTTTTAGTATAACAGGAAATGAGTGAAAGTCAAGGCCTGACGTGGCTTTTGACTCAACTCTAACTCAAATTAGCGGACTTCGAGGAATAGGAGATAAAGGAAGAAACTTGAATACATTGGCGAAAAAAAGCCAAACCCTAATCCCAAAAGAGGAAAAAGGTTTGGCTTTCCCGCTTATTCTGCTAAACAAATTTTTAAATATCATATATCATTAAAGTATATTGGACCGATACCTTCCCAGCAGCTTCTGAATCTTTTCATTAGGATCCAGCAAATCGCTGATGGAAGTATCGTGGTTCAGAGTATCTATAAGGTATGCAACATATTTGCTCATATTACAATTGATGTACCAGTCCCTTTCCAGAAGCTCAGGAGTCTGATAAATCAGGTTGGTGGTCAGGACACGGTCAATAATTCCGTCC
>VOFI01003726.1_pt1 | contig 15689 bp, 20 predicted proteins | sample 5384131 | NCBI WGS metagenome assembly VOFI01 (sample SAMN12384728, study PRJNA508395) | human gut metagenome | isolation source: healthy gut H | host: Homo sapiens
GCAGATATGGCCCATGAAGTAAAAAAGAGTATGTTCATGAAGGATTGATCAATATCATAGGCGGGTGCTGTGGTACTACCGATGCCTATATTGCAGAATATCCTGCATTGATTGCCGGAGCAAAACCGCATATTCCGGTTTGTAAACCGGATTGTATGTGGCTTTCGGGATTAGAACTGTTGGAAGTGAAACCTGAAATAAATTTCGTTAACGTGGGGGAACGTTGCAATGTAGCCGGTTCGCGTAAATTTCTTCGTTTGATTAATGAAAAGAAATATGACGAGGCATTATCCATTGCCCGTAAACAGGTAGAAGACGGAGCACTGATTATCGATGTAAATATGGACGACGGCCTTCTGGATGCAAAGGAGGAGATGACAACTTTCCTTAATCTGGTGGCTTCGGAACCGGAAATTGCTCGTGTTCCTGTAATGATTGATTCTTCGAAATGGGAAGTTATCGAAGCCGGATTGAAATGTCTTCAAGGAAAATCAATTGTGAATTCCATCTCGTTGAAAGAGGGAGAGGAGAAATTCCTTGAACATGCTCGTACGGTTCGCCAATATGGTGCGGCTGTGGTAGTGATGGCTTTTGATGAGAAAGGGCAAGCTGATACAGCCACCCGTAAAATAGAAGTTTGCGAACGGGCCTATCATTTGCTTGTAGATAAGATAGGATTCAATCCGCATGATATCATTTTCGACCCGAATGTATTGGCTGTGGCAACAGGGATCGAGGAACATAATAACTATGCGGTAGATTTTATAGAGGCGACGGCTTGGATTAAAAAGAATCTTCCGGGCGCCCATATCAGTGGGGGAGTAAGTAATCTTTCGTTCTCATTCCGTGGAAACAACTATATTCGTGAAGCGATGCATGCCGTATTTCTTTACCATGCCATTCAGAAAGGGATGGATATGGGGATTGTGAATCCGGGTACTTCTGTATTGTATACAGATATTCCGGCGGATGTACTCGAGAGGATTGAAGATGTAGTATTAAACCGGAGAAGTGATGCCGCAGAACGATTGATAGAATTGGCTGACCGGTTAAAGGAGGCTTCTGCGGGTAATACTTCGGCCGGGCAACCGGTAAAACATGATGCCTGGAGGGACGGTACGGTAGAAGAACGCTTGCAATATGCTTTGGTAAAAGGAATCGGGGATTTTCTGGAAGAAGATCTTGCTGAGGCTTTGCCTAAATATGATAAAGCGGTGGATGTGATTGAAGGACCGTTGATGAATGGAATGAATCATGTGGGCGAATTGTTTGGCGCAGGTAAGATGTTTCTTCCACAAGTGGTGAAAACAGCCCGTACGATGAAGAAAGCCGTTGCAATCTTACAACCTATTATAGAATCGGAAAAGGTGGAAGGTACTGCTTCGGCAGGAAAAGTTTTGCTGGCCACTGTGAAAGGGGATGTGCATGACATTGGCAAAAATATAGTCTCGGTTGTGATGGCATGTAATGGTTACGATATTATTGATTTGGGAGTGATGGTACCGGCTGAATCGATTGTCCAAAAAGCCATTGAGGAGAAAGTGGATATGATCGGACTTAGTGGGTTGATTACTCCTTCACTGGAAGAGATGGTACATGTGGCTATGGAATTAGAAAAAGCCGGATTGGATATTCCATTGTTGATAGGAGGAGCGACTACCTCTAAACTACATACAGCATTGAAGATTGCTCCGGTTTATCACGCTCCGGTTGTTCACTTGAAGGATGCTTCGCAGAATGCGGGCGTTGCTGCTCGGCTGATGAGTCCGAAATCGAAAGAAGAGTTGGCAAAAGAATTATCCGGTGAATATGAAGCCCTTCGTGATAAGAGTGGCATGATGAAGCGTGAAACCGTTTCATTGAAAGAAGCTCAGGAAAACAGATTGAAACTTTTTTGATATAAAAAGAAATTATGGTAATAAAGAAAGCGATTTATGTATGGGTGATCGGGATACTGGGAATGATTTCATTCGCAGCTTGTTCAACTGCTTCTCAAGGAGAAGCCCTTCGACATCCAATGCTGCGTTGGATAATATTTTTGCACGTAAAAGTGTGCGGGCTTATTTAGACAAGGAAGTAGAAAAAGAAAAAATAGATTGGATGCTACGTGCCGGAATGGCTGCACCATCCGGAAAAGATATTCGTCCGTGGGAGTTTGTATTGGTCACCGACCGGGTTGCTCTTGATTCGATGGCCGCTGCTTTACCTTATGCAAAGATGCTGACTCAAGCTCGCTATGCCATTGTTGTATGTGGAGATGTAGCTCAATCTTCCTATTGGTATCTGGATTGTTCGGCTGCTGCACAGAATATATTATTGGCTGCCGAAGCACAGGGGCTGGGTGCGGTATGGACAGCTGCTTATCCTTATGAAGACCGTATCAGGGTTGTTCGTAAATATACGGAGCTTCCGGGGAATATAGTGCCCCTGTGTGTGATTCCGTTTGGTTATCCGGCAACTACCCAAGAGCCTAAACAGAAATTTGATGAGAAAAAAATTCATTACGATAAGTTTTAAACCGTTTATTGGCTTTTCTGAAAGCTGCTTCTGATAAAACGAGGCAGCTTTTTTATTTTTATTCCTTTCCTTCTGATAATTTCTGCATTTTGTTTCTCTATTTCAATAAATTCCTTACATTTGCACCAATATTAATCGAAATCTGATACACGAATGTTTGGAATTAGCGACTCACTTATCATTTTGCCATACTTGCTTTCGGTAGTATGTGTGCTCTTTGCTGCTTGGTTTGGCTTCAAATACTGGAATAAAGACGACGAAAAAGATAAAACACGATGAATACATTTACACTTGGACTGATTGTGATAGCCTATCTGCTGTCACTGGCCTATCTTGGTTTTTTAGGTTATAAGAAAACATCCTCCGCCAGTGATTACCTGGTAGGAGGTCGACAGATGAATCCGTTTGTCATGGCACTCTCTTATGGTGCCACTTTTATATCAGCTTCTGCTATTGTCGGCTTTGGTGGGGTAGCAGCAGCTTTTGGTATGGGTATTCAGTGGCTTTGCTTTTTGAATATGTTTATAGGTGTAGTGATTGCCTTTATTTTTTTCGGACTCCGGACGCGGCGAATGGGTGCTAAATTGAATGTAAGTACATTTCCTCAATTGTTAGGCAGGCATTATCGTTCACGGGGAATACAAGTCTTTGTTGCCGCAGTGATTTTCCTCGGAATGCCTTTGTATGCCGCAGTGGTTATGAAAGGTGGTGCTGTCTTTATCGAACAGATTTTCCAGATTGATTTTAATATTTCACTTTTAATATTTACATTGGTAATAGCTGCCTATGTGATCGCAGGAGGTATGAAAGGAGTAATGTATACAGATGCTTTACAGGCAGTTATTATGTTTGGCTGTATGCTGTTTCTGCTTTTTTCGTTGTATCGGGTACTGGATATGGGCTTTACTGAAGCCAATCAGGCTCTGACGGACATAGCTCCCTTAGTTCCTGAAAAATTTAAGGCGTTGGGACATCAAAGGGTGGACGGCTATGCCTGTTACCGGTTCACCTCAATGGTATACATTAGTCACTTCTCTTATCTTGGGAGTTGGAATCGGTTGTCTTGCGCAGCCTCAGTTGGTTGTGCGTTTTATGACGGTTGAAAGTAGCAAACAACTAAACCGTGGGGTTTTTATCGGGTGTTTTTTTCTGATTATTACCGTAGGTGCTATTTATCATGCAGGTGCATTGAGCAATCTTTTTCTTTCTTAAGACCGAAGGTGTTGTAGCTACGGAAGCAGTCAAAGATATGGATAAAATCATCCCATACTTTATAAATAAGGCAATGCCGGATTGGTTTGCCGCTCTTTTTATGCTCTGTATCCTTTCTGCCAGCATGTCTACACTGAGTTCACAGTTTCATACGATGGGAGCTTCGGTTGGTTCCGATATTTATGGTACTTACAAGCCTCGTTCACGTGGTAAATTGACTAATGTGATCCGTTTGGGAGTTTTATTTTCAATGTTAGTGAGTTATATTATCTGCTATATGTTGCCCAACGATATTATAGCCCGTGGAACTTCTATTTTTATGGGTATTTGCGCTGCAGCTTTCCTGCCGGCCTATTTTTGTGCTTTATATTGGAGACGTGCTACCCGTCAGGGAGTGATGGCAAGCCTTTGGATAGGGACTATAGGTAGTTTGTTTGCGCTGGCCTTTCTGCACCAGAAAGAGGCTGCGGCAATGGGGGTATGCAGGTGGCTTTTCGGTAAGGATGTGTTGATCGAAGCCTATCCTTTTCCGATGATAGATCCGATATTGTTTGCATTGCCATTATCGGTAGCAGCCGTTATTATTGTGAGTTTATTAACAGAGAAAGGGAAAAAATAAAATATACTATATGCTGTCAAGGGCTTGCAATTCTTATAATTGCGAGCTTTTGCCCTATTTCAACTTTTTATTTTCTTCTTATACGATTCATATCTTGAGTTAATGTCTCTGACGAAATTGTAGGTCTCTATTCCACGGAAATATCCGTTTTTGCATACCGGATCAGTGAAATATTCTTCATTGCTTTTTAGTAGGATGTAATTTTCCACATTGTCTGTCCATACGGTTTTATTCTTACCGTATTTATCTGCCAGTGCAATTGCGTCAAAAATATGTCCCAGCCCGGCATTATATGAAGCGAGTATAAACTTAATCCGTTCCTGTTTATCCGGCACCATGCTTAGGCTGCGATCTGTCGCTGCAATGTATTTCACCGCAGCTTTGATACTTTCTTCCGGGTTTTGCTCTTTGCCCGGTGGAACCCCCATTGCACGGGCGGTGGCAGGCATTAATTGCATCAGTCCCTTTGCTCCGGCCCATGATACGGCAGTTGTATCGAAGTTCGATTCGGTATAGGCCAAGGATGCCAACAGACGCCAGTCCCAACCTATCTCTTGCGCATATTTCTTGAATAAGTTGTCATAATGAGAGATTTTACCCTCTTTTAAGGATAAAATGGGAGAATGAGGCATTGCTTTACTGATCTCAAAATATCGTTTCATACTTGCGGTATATGCCGGCGAAGTCATATTCTGTTTATGCCATTCGTCTGCTGCTGCTGCCAGTTGCGGACAATCTTTACGTACGGCCCAGGAAGCGCGTTGGTCAAAACTGATAGACAGACTGGTGTTCAGGTTAGGATAATAAGTTGCATTCAACTTAGCGACATCATTATCAGCCACTGTATAAGGAATTTTACCTTGTGCAACTTGGGTTATCAAATCCTCGGCAGTAATGCTGTCATTGGTTACTTGATGAATCAGAATGCCTCCTCCCAGCTCTTTATTCAAGTTAACCAATCGTTCGTAATATTTGCCCGGTTTCACATATATATTTTTTCCGACCAACTCAGTTACATCTTTTAGCGGTTTTGTTTTCCCATTGGTTCGTTGGACAATTACCTGGTGGGTGATTACTTCTTCGCCACAATAGATCAGGCTGTCTTTTAATTCTTTAGTAATCGGAATATTGTATGCGATAATATCTCCTTCGCCATTTAGTAACTTTCGGATGAGTTCCGGTACGTTTTTGGCTACTTCTATTCGCAATTTCACTCCTAAACTTTTGGCAAATTGTTCACTGAGTTCGTATTGGAAACCCATGTCTTGCCCACGATAGATGAAATAAGAAGTAGAACTATAAAGAGTCAGAACAACGAGTTCTCCGCTATCTTTGATTTGTTCCAGATCGTGTGCAGAGGACTCCTTCCTGTGCTACTGCTTGTTTGTTGCGGCAAGACAATACACAGAAAAGAAAAAAAAGCAGGGAGTAAATTATCAGATGCCGTTTCATGGCCTACCGATGTGTTTTTTATGTACATGGTCAATATATCGATGGCTACTTGATTGCTCCCTCCTTCAGGAACAATCAAATCTGCGTAGCGTTTACATGGTTCGATGAACTGTAAATGCATAGGTTTCAGCACGCGCGTATATCGCTCCATTACAGCCTCTGCAGTGCGGCCCCTTTCCACTACGTCACGTTGGATCACACGGATCAACCGTTCGTCCGGATCGGCATCTACAAATATTTTCAGATCCATCATATTACGTAGCTTTTTGTCACATAAAGCCAGGATACCTTCGATTATGACCACTTCACGTGGTTCAATATGGATCGTTTCGGGTTGGCGGGTACAAGTCAAATAAGAATAGGTGGGTTGTTCGATACACTTGCCTTCTTTAAGCAGGGCAACATGTTTAGACAAAAGGTTCCATTCAAAAGCATCGGGATGGTCAAAATTGATATTCTGGCGTTCTTCAACCGGTACGTGGCTACTGTCTTTATAGTATGAATCCTGAGGTAGCAATACTACTTCACCAGCTGGTAGACTCTCAATGATTTTCCGTACGACGGTGGTCTTTCCCGAGCCTGTTCCGCCTGCTATTCCTATTATTAACATCCTTTTATAGTGTATATTTGAAACAAATAGAGTAATTTTGCAACTGTAAAAAACAGCTTTGGCTGACAAATATAAAAACAAATAATTAAAATAACAACGTAATGGTAAAACACATTGTATTATTTAAGTTAAGAGACGACGTTCCTGTAGAAGAGAAACTCGTTGTGATGAATAGTTTTAAGGAGGCTATTGAAGCATTACCTGCTAAAATCTCTGTGATCCGTAAAATTGAAGTCGGATTGAATATGAATCCGGGAGAAACCTGGAATATTGCGTTGTATAGTGAATTTGATAATCTGGATGATGTGAAGTTCTATGCTACCCATCCCGAGCATGTGGCTGCCGGTAAGATTTTGGCAGAGACAAAAGAAAGTCGGGCTTGTGTAGATTATGAATTTTAGTTATAAATAAATAATAGCTTTTTAAGATTAGCCAAAACCTCAAACCGGGAAAATCCGATAGCTGTTATATTTCTAGAAACATCATAAACAATTTTAAAGAATGAAGAAATTATCCTTTTTTCTGCTTTTGTTGCTGGTCGTATTTACGGCGCAGGCACAGATACAAGAGCCTGTGAAGTTTAAAACGGAGCTGAAAACCCTGTCGGGAGCCGAAGCGGAAATCGTTTTTACAGGTACGATCGATGCCGGTTGGCATGTATATTCTACCGATTTAGGTGATGGTGGTCCTATCTCCGCTACTTTTAATGTAGAGAAGATGTCAGGTGCCGAAGTTGTTGGTAAATTAACCCCTCGGGGAAAAGAAGTTTCGGACTTTGACAAACTGTTCGAAATGAAAGTACGCTATTTTGAAAAAACGGCTCAATTTATACAGAAGATAAAGTTTACCGGCAGTGACTATTCAATAGAAGGGTATCTGGAATATGGTGCATGCAACGATGAAAATTGTCTGCCTCCTACACAAGTTCCCTTTAAATTTTCGGGTAAAGCCGCTACTACTACCGAAGTCTCGGCAAAAGAAACCCCTGCAACTCCGGTAAAAGAGCCAGTCGCCACTGTTACAGACAGTATTGTAGAACCGGCAGCTACAACTGTTACCACTGCGATAGGCAGTGTTGACTTATGGAAGCCTGTAATTAATGATTTGAAGAAATTCGGTGAGGCAAACTCTCAGGAAGATATGTCATGGATCTATATTTTTATTACAGGATTTTTAGGAGGTTTGCTGGCCTTGTTCACTCCTTGTGTATGGCCTATCATTCCGATGACTGTAAGTTTCTTCCTGAAGCGAAGCAAGGACAAAAAGAAAGGTATCCGGGATGCATGGACTTATGGGGCATCCATCGTGGTAATCTATGTAGCGCTTGGCCTTGCCATTACCTTGATATTTGGTGCCAGTGCTTTGAATGCCCTTTCCACTAATGCTGTTTTCAATATCTTGTTCTGTCTGATGTTGATCGTATTTGCTGCTTCTTTCTTCGGAGCTTTCGAACTGACACTTCCCGCAAAATGGAGTACGGCAGTGGATAGCAAGGCGGAAGCTACAAGCGGATTACTGAGTATTTTTTTGATGGCGTTTACATTATCGCTTGTATCTTTTTCTTGTACAGGTCCTATTATCGGATTTTTGTTGGTACAGGTTTCTACTACAGGTAGTGTAGTCGCTCCCGCGATTGGTATGTTGGGCTTTGCCATTGCATTGGCTCTGCCATTTACTTTATTCGCTTTATTTCCGTCCTGGCTGAAGTCAATGCCTAAGTCTGGCGGTTGGATGAATGTGATTAAAGTGACGATTGGGTTTCCTGGAATTAGCTTTTGCTTTAAAATTCCTGTCTGTTGCCGATTTGGCTTATGGATGGAGAATTCTGGATCGTGAGACTTTCCTTGCTTTGTGGATTGTTATTTTTGCTCTGCTTGGTTTCTATCTGTTGGGTAAGATTAAATTTCCTCATGATGACGATGATACGAAAGTAAGTGTATCTCGTTTCTTCATGGCACTGGTTTCATTAGCTTTTGCTGTTTATATGGTTCCGGGCTTATGGGGAGCGCCGTTGAAAGCTGTCAGCGCTTTTGCGCCGCCCATGCAGACTCAGGATTTCAATCTTTACAATAATGAGGTGCATGCCAAGTTCGATGATTACGACCTCGGTATGGAGTATGCCCGTCAGCATGGCAAGCCGGTGATGCTTGATTTTACCGGTTACGGTTGTGTGAACTGTCGTAAAATGGAGCTTGCCGTGTGGACCGATCCGAAGGTTAGCAGCATCATCAATAATGACTACGTACTGATTACTCTTTACGTTGACAATAAGACTCCGCTTACTGAACCGGTGAAGATCATGGAAAATGGTACAGAACGCACTTTGCGTACGGTAGGTGATAAATGGAGTTACCTGCAGCGTGTGAAGTTCGGGGCCAATGCCCAGCCTTTCTATGTTCTGATAGACAATGAGGGTAATCCGCTGAACAAGTCGTATGCTTATGATGAGGATATATCCAAGTATATCAATTTCCTGCAAACAGGACTTGAAAATTATCGGAAAAGAAATAGATAATACAGTGTTCTCAATAAATAAAGGGCTGTCTTCGCTATTGAAGGTAGCCCTTTATTTATTTTGCGAAATGAATACTCATTTTTATCGCATTGGTACTTCCATTAGCAATAAGGTCGCTTCTTGGGTTATTTCCACTTTAAAGCTCTTTTGTATCCCAAAGACCGATGCCGTCACGTCGTGACAATCGGTTGCCTGCAACTTCCACATCTCCTTCGATGATAAAAAGATAAACTCCGTTACCTTCCTGATGCAACTTGTATTCGAAACTCTTTCCTGCGTCAAATGTTCCCATAGAAAACCATGCATCTTGCTTAATGGAAGCGGGTACTTTACCGTCCGGTGAAATAATTAGAGCAAGTTCGTTTCTTTTCAGTAAAGGACGAATATCGTAGTTGTTATATTCCGGCTCTGTATTTTCAATTCTCGGGAATACCCATATTTGCAAAAATTCAATTGCTCTTTTGTCACTTCCATTATATTCACTGTGGAAGATACCTTTCCCCGTACTCATAACCTGGATATCGCCGGGTGTGATTGTCCGGGTGTTTTTTACGCTGTCGCCATGTCTCAGATACCCCTTCAGGGGGATAGAAATGACTTCCATATTCTGGTGAGGGGGTGTGTATCGAATCCCATTTCAGGGTCAACGCTATCATCATTCAGTACCCTCAATACGCCGAAATGCATTCTTGACGGGTTATAATAGTTTGCAAAACTAAATGTATGGTGGGTTTTCAGCCAACCATGATTGAAATAACCCCTTGAAGAGGCTTTGTCTACTACTGTTTTCATACTTTTCCTTTCTTAATAGAACATCTGTATAACAAACGGATTATAGATAAAGTTCTGGTGGTGAGATGGGTGCATTTTGCGAAAAGATTTATATCTTTGAGCATTCTAAAACGAAAAAGGTATGAAAAAGATTATTAACCCGTGGAAGGGGATGGAAGGATATAATTGCTTTGGTTGTGCCCCTAACAATGAAGCCGGTGTGAAAATGGAATTTTATGAGGATAACGATGAAGTGATTAGCATCTGGCGTCCCCGTCCCGAATACCAGGGATGGATTGATACACTACATGGAGGTATCCAGGCCGTACTTTTGGATGAAATCTGTGCATGGGTTATTCTCCGGAAGTTACAGACTACGGGGGTGACATCAAAAATGGAGACACGTTATCGTAAGTCGATCAGTACTAATGATTCACATGTAGTGCTCAAAGCGCATATTAAAGAAGTGAAGCGTAACATTGTGATAATTGAGGCACGTCTTTATAATAAAGATGAGGAATTGTGTACAGAAGCTCTCTGCACTTACTTCACTTTTCCGAAGGAGAAAGCCAGAGAAGAGATGCATTTTTTGTCATGCGAAGTAGAAGATGAAGAGATTCTTCCTTTAATTTGAAAGAAAAATAGAAGAATTTCTGATAATTGTTTGGTGATTCAGAACTAATACTTTATTTTTGTCGCATAAACAATAAAGATATGAACATTACTATTACACATCGCCATCATCATTACTCAATCGAATAACTCGGTGGGCAAGATGGTATTGTGTATATATATGATAGAATACGAGGCTTACCGATAAGGTGAGCCTTTTTTATTTTCTATATATCGAATTATAAATTGTAAATTAAGATATTGTAATTATGTTAAGAATCGCAGTACAAGCCAAAGGGCGTCTTTTTGAAGAAACGATGGCCCTTCTTGAAGAATCAGACATCAAACTGAGCACAACCAAACGTACTTTACTCGTACAATCGTCCAACTTTCCGGTTGAGGTACTTTTTCTCCGTGACGATGATATTCCCCAATCTGTAGCTACAGGAGTTGCCGACTTGGGTATAGTAGGAGAAAACGAATTTGTAGAGAGGCAGGAAGATGCCGAAATCATTAAGCGTCTCGGGTTCAGCAAATGCCGTTTGTCTTTGGCTATGCCCAAAGACATTGAATATCCCGGTTTGAGTTGGTTTAACGGAAAGAAGATAGCTACTTCCTATCCCGGAATTTTAGATGCTTTTATGAAAAGTAACGGGGTGAAGGCTGAAGTGCATGTCATTACCGGTTCTGTAGAAGTTGCTCCCGGCATCGGATTGGCGGATGCTATTTTCGATATTGTCAGTTCCGGTTCTACTCTAGTCAGCAATCGCCTGAAAGAAGTGGAGGTCGTAATGAGATCAGAAGCTTTGCTGATAGGCAACAAGAATATGAGTAAGGAGAAAAAAGAGATATTGGACGAATTGCTTTTCCGCATGGATGCTGTGAAAACTGCTGAAGATAAAAAGTACGTACTGATGAATGCTCCAAAGATAAACTGGAAGATATTATTGCTGTGCTACCGGGTATGAAGAGTCCTACTGTGATGCCGTTGGCACAAGATGGTTGGTGCTCTGTACATACAGTGCTCGATGAGAAACGGTTTTGGGAGATCATAGGTAAGCTGAAAGCGCTGGGAGCGGAAGGTATTTTGGTGTTGCCTATTGAGAAGATGATTATATAGGAAAATCTGTTGGTTGAACTCTTAAGTTAAAAATTATGAAACTGATTAAATATCCGGACCGGTCGCAATGGAATGAGATCTTGAAGCGTCCTGTGCTTGAGACAGAAAATCTTTTCGATACTGTACGCAATATTATTAACCGTGTGAGAGCCGGAGGGGACCGGGTGGTCATGGAATATGAGGCTGTGTTTGATAAAGCTGAACTCACCTCATTGGCTGTTACTTCTGCGGAAATAGAAGAAGCTGAAAAGGAGGTACCCATCGAACTGAAGGCAGCTATTTATCTGGCTAAACGTAATATTGAGACATTTCATTCTACACAGCGTTTTGAGGGGAAAAAGGTGGACACGATGGAAGGTGTTACTTGCTGGCAAAAAGCTGTTGCTATTGAAAAGGTCGGATTGTATATCCCTGGAGGGACAGCCCCTCTATTCTCCACTGTGCTTATGTTGGCTATACCTGCTAAGATTGCCGGATGTAAAGAGATTGTACTTTGTACACCGCCTGATAAGAATGGAAAGGTACATCCTGCTATCCTGTTTGCCGCTCGTCTGGCTGGAGTCAGCAAAATCTTTAAGGTTGGTGGAGTACAGGCCATTGCCGCTATGGCTTACGGGACAGAGAGTATTCCTAAAGTTTATAAGATCTTTGGTCCCGGCAATCAGTATGTCACCGCTGCCAAGCAACTTGTCAGCCTGCGGGATGTCGCCATTGATATGCCTGCGGGGCCGTCGGAGGTAGAGGTTCTGGCTGACGAATCTGCCAACCCGGTGTTTGTGGCTGCCGATCTTCTTTCTCAGGCGGAACATGGAGTGGATAGCCAGGCGATGCTGGTTACGACTTCTGAGAAGCTACAAACGGAAGTCGTTTACGAGGTCGAACGCCAATTAGGCTATCTAACCCGTCGCGATATTGCCGAAAAATCTTTGGCCAACAGTAAGTTGATATTGGTGAAGGATATGGAGGAAGCTTTGGAACTTACCAATGCTTACGCTCCTGAGCACCTGATTATTGAGACGAAGGACTATATGGAAGTAGCCGGACAGATAGTAAATGCCGGTTCGGTATTTTTGGGTGCCTTCTCTCCCGAAAGCGCAGGTGATTATGCTTCGGGAACTAACCATACTTTACCTACCAACGGCTATGCCAAAGCCTATAGTGGAGTGAGCTTGGACAGTTTCATCCGTAAGATCACTTTTCAAGAGATACTTCCCAGTGGAATGTCGGCTATTGGCCCGGCTATCGAGGTGATGGCTGCCAATGAACACCTGGATGCACATAAAAATGCGGTAACTGTTAGATTGGAGGAGATAAGAAAATGAAAACATTGCAAGAATTAACCCGTCCGAATATCTGGAGACTAAAACCCTATTCTTCGGCCCGTGATGAATATAGTGGGGCGGCAGCATCTGTTTTTCTGGATGCTAACGAAAACCCGTATAACCTGCCGCACAATCGCTATCCGGATCCGATGCAACGGGATCTGAAGTTGGAATTGTCCAAGATAAAAAAAGTAGCTCCTGCCCATATCTTTCTGGGAAATGGCAGTGATGAGGCTATTGATTTGGTGTTTCGTGCTTTCTGTGAGCCGGGCAGAGACAATGTAGTTGCTATCGATCCTACGTACGGCATGTATCAGGTTTGCGCCGATGTCAATGATGTGGAATACCGCAAAGTGCTGCTTCACGATGATTTTCAGTTTTCTGCCGATGAGTTGTTGGCAGTTGCGGATGAACGGACTAAGATGATTTTCCTTTGTTCACCCAATAATCCGACGGGAAATGATCTGCTTCGGTCTGAGATAATAAAAGGTGATCAATGATTTCGAAGGATTGGTCATTCTGGACGAGGCTTATAATGATTTTCCGATGAACCCTCATTTTTGTCAGAGTTGGATAAGTATCCGAATCTGATTATCTTACAGACTTTCTCAAAAGCGTTTGGTTGTGCAGCTATTCGTTTGGGGATGGCTTTTGCCTCCGAGGGGATTATCGGTGTTTTGAATAAAATCAAGTATCCGTATAATGTGAATCAGCTGACTCAGCAACAAGCTATAGAAATGCTCCACAAATACTACGAGATAGAACGCTGGGTAAAAACATTGAAGGAGGAGAGGGGGTATCTGGAAGAAGCTTTCGTTGAGTTGCCTTGCGTATTACAGGTATTTCCATCGAATGCCAACTTCTTTCTGGCACGTGTGACCGATGCTGTGAAAATTTATAATTATCTGGTGGGAGAGGGTATTATTGTACGTAATCGAAATTCCATATCATTGTGTGGCAACTGCCTTCGTGTGACTGTAGGTACACGGGCTGAGAATGCCAAACTGATTGGAGCACTGAAAAAAATATCAATAGGAAAAATGAAAAAGAAAGTACTTTTTATTGACCGTGATGGCACGCTTGTCATTGAGCCGCCTGTCGACTATCAGCCTCGATTCACTGGAGAAGCTTGAATTCTATCCTAAAGTTTTCCGCAATTTGGGCTTTATTCGCAGTAAACTTGATTTTGAGTTTGTCATGGTGACCAATCAGGATGGTTTGGGCACCTCTTCTTTCCCGGAAGAAACTTTTTGGCCGGCGCACAATCTGATGTTGAAAACTCTGGCCGGAGAAGGTATTACGTTCGATGATATCCTGATAGATCGTAGTATGCCCGAAGATTGTGCTTCTACGAGGAAGCCGCGTACAGGAATGTTGACTAAGTATATTTCCAATCCGGAATATGATCTGGAGGGCAGCTTTGTCATTGGAGATCGTCCGACAGATGTAGAATTGGCCAAAAATATAGGTTGCCGTGCCATTTACCTTCAGGAATCCATTGATTTGCTGAAAGAAAAGGGACTGGAAACTTATTGTGCTCTTGCCACTACTGATTGGGATCGGGTGGCTGAGTTCCTTTTTGCAGGAGAGCGGAGAGCAGAAATACGCAGGACAACGAAAGAAACCGATATCCTGGTAGCTCTCAATCTGGATGGTAAGGGTACTTGTGACATTTCTACCGGGTTAGGTTTCTTTGACCATATGCTTGAGCAGATTGGTAAACATTCCGGTATGGATTTAACGATCCGGGTGAAGGGGGACCTCGAGGTAGACGAACATCATACCATCGAAGATACGGCTATCGCATTGGGTGAGTGTATCTGTCAGGCGCTGGGTAGTAAAAGAGGAATTGAACGTTACGGTTATGCTTTGCCCATGGATGATTGCCTTTGCCGGGTATGCCTGGATTTCGGAGGACGTCCGTGGTTGGTATGGGATGCCGAGTTTAAGCGTGAAAAGATAGGAGAAATGCCTACCGAGATGTTTTTACACTTTTTTAAGTCTCTGAGTGATGCAGCCAAGATGAACCTCAATATTAAGGCTGAGGGGCAGAATGAGCATCACAAGATAGAGGGAATATTCAAAGCGCTGGCCCGTGCGTTGAAGATGGCGTTGAAGAGGGATATCTATCATTTCGAATTGCCGTCCAGTAAAGGAGTTTTGTAACGATTCACTTTTTACCAAATAAATTTATCCCTCCAACTATAATTCGATAAGTGTTTATTATAGGTTGGAGGGATAATCTGTAAATCACCTAAAAAGTTTTTATAGCCGTTTCTTTTTGAATACTCATAAAAGTGATTTCTATTTCTCTTTTACAAAAGAGCCGGGATATGTACATACATTCAGTTTTGCCATATTTCCTTTTTCCCGAAGCCAAGTATCGAATTCACGTTTACCTTCTTTCAATACGATGATACGACTACCTGGTGTTTTATCTCCGTAAGTATTTTTTCCGCCCGAAGCTCGTCCATATCCTAAAGCGATGTTATAGAGAGTAGCGATGTAATCGTTTACGTGGTCGTGTCCGGCAAAAACACCCATAACATCACCGCATTCCAGCATATTGGCAAACATACCGCTGTTTATATGGGGACTGCATTCTTTTTCGTTACGGTCTCCGTAACGTTTGGTTTCGAACGATTCCCATGCTTGGGTGTACTCCGGTAGCGGAATATGGAGGAAGGTCAATGCAGGTAATGGTTGTCCCTCATTCCGTTCTGTGTACTTCCGGCTTTCGCGGGAGTACCAGTCTATTTGAGATCGTCCGATCCAGTCATATCCTTTTACTGTTTTTATCTTCGAATAAGCATTTGTGTCCAGGCAATAAAGCAATGCGGCTGTTTATTTCCGTCTTTCGAACTGTAAATAGGGAGAATATGGTTACCTTCTCCTTTTATTCCTTCTGCCACTTGTTTCATCATACAATACGGTTGTTC
>VOFI01001737.1_pt1 | contig 15665 bp, 21 predicted proteins | sample 5384131 | NCBI WGS metagenome assembly VOFI01 (sample SAMN12384728, study PRJNA508395) | human gut metagenome | isolation source: healthy gut H | host: Homo sapiens
GAGAATAAAGTGAGACATAATATTTTTGATTCAATACCATCAAATATCGTTATCTGGATCATGGTTTGATACAGGTTGCGGTATATGACAACCGATTGGAAATCACCTCGCCAGAAAAGCTGCCAACGGGGCAAACTATGGAGCGTATGAAAGAAGGCTATTCCAAAATCAGGATAAGTATTCAGACAAAATATTTGTCACAATAAATAACAATAGTAATACGGAAGTATGGAAAGCCTGTATACAATCCGGATATTCCAAACGACACCGCCCACCGGAGTTATGAGAGACAGGACATTGACAGGGTATCAGAGATACATGAGGGGGGATCGGCTACCACCAGCAGGACGAAAGAGCCGAATAATAAGGCAATGCAGGAGCAGAGCACAGGGAGAATAAACGGCAGTATCAAATAATGAACATAAATACGAAAAAAGGTGTGGAATTATTTTTGAATTGTGGTAAAATGTTTTAGAACCTAAAAGAAGATATAAAATAAAATAGGGGAATTTATTGATAAGGAGTATTTTCGTGACAGAAGATAAACGTTCTATTATTCAAATGGTAGCAGGCCTGATCGAACAGGGCAAAAAAGAATCAGGATAAGATCGCATACAGCAAAATCCTGGATACATTTTCAGGGGTAGAGATTTCCCCTCTGAGCAGTTTGACAACATTTTAAAGTTTTAGAAGATAACAAGATCGAAGTCCTTCGCTCAAAAATGACATGGAGCAGACGGTTTCTTTGTCTGCAAAGGAGAAAGAACTGGATGAGGTGGATGACGAAGAACTGGAAGAAAGTAAGATTCTTTTGGATATTGATGATGATATTGAGGAAGATTCCGAGGAAAATATCGAGGAAGATCTCTCGGTTATGGAGGGGGCGGATATCACGGATCCGGTACGTCAGTATTTAAAGACGATCGGACAGGTGCGTCTGCTTACCATGGAAGAAGAGCAAAAGATTGCCAAGCGGATCAGTGAGGGTGATCCGGAAGCCAAGAAGGAACTGATTGAGGCAAACCTCCGACTTGTAGTAAGTATTGCCAAGAAGTATGTCGGCAGGGGATTGCCGCTTCTGGATCTGATTCGGGAGGGAATATCGGTCTGATGAAAGCAGTTGATAAGTTTGAGTACGAAAAAGGATTTAAGTTTTCCACATATGCGACATGGTGGATCCGGCAGGCAATTACCCGTGCAATTGCAGATCAGGCAAAGACGATCCGTGTTCCGGTACATATGGTGGAGACAATCAATAAGGTTGTCCGTGCACGCCGTACTCTGACACAGGAGCTGGGAAGAGAACCTTCCAATAAGGAAATTGCGGAGATGCTTGGCGAAGATGAAGATCGTGTAACGGAGATCATGAGTTTTAGTCAGGATCGGTTTCCATGGAGGCTCCGGTAGGGGATGAGGACGATTCCCATCTGGGTGATTTTGTGCAGGATTCCAATGCGTTATCCCCGGAGGAGAATGCGATTGCGGAGATGCGTAATAAGCAGATTTCACTTGCCATGAAAGACCTGACGGATCGTGAGCAGGAAGTGATCACACTGCGGTTCGGTCTTGACGGAAATCAGCCGCACACGCTGGAAGAAGTGGGACAGATGTTTCATGTGACAAGAGAGCGTATCCGTCAGATTGAGGCAAAGGGCACTGCGTAAACTTGGTGCACCGAGCAGAAAACGTATGTTGCGTGACTTTTTATAACAGGTATTTTGCTGGACAATTCTGAAATTACGGATGTGATTTATGATATGGTTTTGGCAGGGAGTGAAACTATATGTTTTCAATGAAATCGACATGGAAAGAAATAAAAACAACAAAACCGGTGGATACGGCATTGGGAGATCTGTTTCCGACCTGTTGGAGCATATTGCTGCAGGGGCATGAGGAAGAAACGATGGAACAGATCCATGACAGGGTGCACATGGAGTGGGGCGAAGCATTCTGGTCCCAGCCACTGGTAAACTGTGCCAATATGCTGATGGAGACCACAGAGAAACAAAAATTTCTGTTTGTACCTCTCTGGCATACGCAAAAGAGGGGTGGATTCAAAGAGGATCAAAATGACGAAGAGGGTGTATGGCTGTTTACGGAAATCCGGATGTGGATCAGCAGGCATTTATGCATTTTGATGACTGTGCATCCGTTCCACCGTATCCGTCTGCCGCTGTTTGCAAAGAACGAAGACAGGAAGAAGCGTCCGGCAGTTATTTTCTGTCCGGGAGGCGGATATGAGATGCTTTCTTATTATTCAGGAAGGTGTGCAGCTTGCACAGCGCATGGAGCGTGACGGAGGCTATAAAGCATTTATTTTAAGTTATCGCATTCAGCCCAATACCTATCCGCAGTGTCAGATGGATTTGGCACTGGCTATTAATGCATGTACGTGCATGCGCACGGCAGTATGGAATTGACGAAAATCGTATTCTTGTGGTGGGAGCTTCTGCCGGTGGGCATTTGTGCGCAAGCACGGCAATGCTGCATGAAGAACTGAAAACAGAAATTTTTTTGTGCATCCGGAGCTGGAAAAACTATATGGAAGGATTTCTGCGCGGCCGGACGGGGTAGACTGTTGCAAAACCCGGTGATCAGTTTTACCTCGGAATATCATGAGGGAAGCTGTCGCTATAATACAGGCGGGGAAGTCGGATCTTCAGAAAAACTGTCTGTAGAACTTCATGATCTGACCGGATATCCGCCAACATACGCTTATGCGAATCTCGATGACGGCTGTGTTCCGGCCAGCAATACGACCCGGTTGGACGCGGCACTTACGAAAGCAGGAGTGAAGCATCTGTGCGAGACTTTTCCGACGGGAGATCACGGCATCGGGTTAGATATGCTACTTCGGCCAAAGCATGGAGCGAACATATGCTTCGTTTTTTCAACGAAACTTTATAAAAAAAATCCGGTAAATATGGGAAGGGAGATGCGGTAAGAGCATCTCTTTTTCATATTTTGAATTGTGCCCGGCAAATACATGAAAAATTCAGAAAAATTACCATAAAAATCTGATATATCGTAAAAATCTATGAACATCTAAAAATTCTGGGAACTCTCCTTGAATTCTTCCGGTAGGAGGAAATATTTCCTGATGATAGAATAACAACATAAAACATCGGTGAACCATAAAACGGTTACGAGAAGGAGGAACTATTATGACGACCAAAAGAAAAAGAGTCAGGGAATGAAGTTATTCTTATGATTCTCCCATTTCTCATTTTGTGCTTTTTGTTTTCGTACTTTCCGCTGCATGGCTGGATCTACGCACTCTATGATTACAAAGCACCGCTGAAACTTTCCCAGTGTCAGTTCGTAGGATTGAAATGGTTTAAGACACTGTTTAGTAACAAGACGCAGGTAATGCAGCTGATTCAGGTAATGAAGAACACATTTGCAATGAGTTTACTCGGTATTGCAACTTCATTTCTCCCGGTACTGTTTGCCGTATTCTTAAACGAGATCAAATGCAAATGGTTTAAGAATCTGGTACAGACACTGACTACACTGCCAAACTTCATCAGCTGGACACTGGTTTACTCCATTGCTTTCTGTCTGTTTTCTACCACAGGTATGTTCAACACAGTGATGCAGAACCTTGGCGTAATCTCAGAACCGTTAAAGATTCTCGACAGTGGCAGGCATGTATGGCTGCAGATGATTCTCTGGAGTACATGGAAAGGCCTTGGATGGGGCGCAATTATGTATCTGGCAGCAATCGCAGGAATCGATCAGGAAATGTATGATGCGGCAAAGGTGGACGGAGCCGGACGTTTCCAGATTATCAAAAACATCACGATTCCATCCATTATGCCTACATACTTCGTAATGTTAATGCTTTCGGTAGCAAACTTCCTGAACAATGGTATGGATCAGTACTTTGTGTTCCAGAATGCATTTAACAAATCAACAATTCAGGTACTTGATCTGTATGTATACAACATTGGTATGACCGGACGAAGTTTATCCCTTGCAACGGCAATTGGTATCTTAAAGAGTATCGTCAGCGTAACACTTCTTGCAATTGTAAACTTCGTTTCGAAGAAGACACGTGGCGAGAGCATGATTTAATAGGAGGAAAAAGCAATGAAGATTAAAACAAGTAAAGGAGACCGCACATTTCAGGTAATCAATATTCTGATTTTTTGCTATCTTTGCTATCATTTGTGCTTATCCTTTTTACTATCTGATCATCAACTCGATCAGTGCAAACGATCTGAGTGCAAGTGGTAAAGTAAATTTTCTGCCGCATGGTTTTCAGCTTGAGAACTATGTAAAAGTATTCCAGCTGAATGGTCTTGGAACCGCAGCAATGGTATCCCTTTGGAAGAACTGTGATCGGTACAATCTGTACGGTACTTTGCTTCCGTTTATCTGGGATTCATGTTTACCCAGCAGCGGATGTGGCACAGAAAACTGTGGTATCGTTTTATGGTAATTACCATGTACTTTAACGCAGGTCTGATCCCAATGTACATGACCATGAAGACCTTACATCTGACCAACAGTTTCTGGGTATACATCATCCCGGCAATTGTACAGCCGTTCAACATCATTATGGCAAAGACTTATGTAGAATCCATTCCGCCTGCATTGCAGGAGGCGGCAGAGATCGATGGAGCCGGAACCATGACCGTATTCGCAAAAGTCATTCTTCCAACCTGTAAACCGATTATGGCAACCATCGCCATCTGGTCCGCAGTAGGACAGTGGAACTCCTTCCAGGATACGTTGATTTATATTACAGACCAGAAGTTATATTCCTTACAGTATTTACTTTATACTTACCTGAATCAGGCAAGTTCACTGGCAACCATGGTACAGCAGTCCGGTGGAAATGTATCTGCCGTTGCGAACCTGGCAACCCAGCAGACACCGACATCCATCCGTATGACGATTTCCGTTATCGTTGTACTGCCGATTCTGTTCGTATATCCGATTTTCCAGAAATCCTTTGTCAAAGGTATTATGATCGGATCAGTGAAAGGCTAAAAGAAACACTTGTTTCTTTTTACATACATTCATGTAAAAATATTATAGAGGAGGATTTACAATGAAGAAAAAAGAATGTACAGCGTGCGCTTGCACTGGCACTCGCTGCAACGATGCTCGCCGGAACCGTAGCAGGCTGCGGAAAAAGCTCAGACAGTGATTCCACACAGGGGGCAAGTCATCCAATGGAAAATATGCCAAGGAGCTGACGATTGATGTGTTCGACAGTCAGGCAAACTTCCAGGGTGAGCAGACCGGATGGTTTGCAAAACTGATCAAAGATAAGTTCAATATCAAATTGAACATTATTGCACCAAACGTGGCAGGTGGTGGAGATACTTTATATCAGACACGTTCTGCAAACGGTAATCTTGGTGACTTAATTATCACAAATCTGGATTCCAGTCGTTTGAAAGATATGGTGACCGCAGGACTTGTCCTTGATATGAGTGATTATATTAAGGATGAGAAATATTTACAGGATCGTATGGATGCAATCAATACCGCAAGTAAACTTTCGGAACGGATGGGTATGGGCAGTACCGAGTGAAATTTCCAATCAGCCGGCAACTGAGCCTTGTGAGGCATCTGGCCAACCAATGCACCATCTCTTCGCTGGGATGTGTACGGAGAAGTTGGATATCCGGAAATGGATACACTGGAAGATATGATTCCGGTTCTGGAACAGATGCAGGAAAAGGCAAAGGGAACCAGCAAAGACGGAAAAAGATGTCTATGCGCTCTCTCTTCAAAGACTGGGATGGAGATACCATGCAGAATGCAGGTGCTTTCTGTGCTCTGTACGGATATGAGAACCTTGGATTTGCACTCGGCAAAGTAGACGGATCTGAAAACCAGAGTGTAATTGACAGCGATAGCATGTATGTACGTGCATTGAAGTTCCTGTTTGAAGCAAATCAGAAAGGACTTATTGATCCGGAGTCTACCACACAGAATTTCGATACGTTACAGACAAAGTTCCATGGTGATGTATTATACAGCTTCTGGCCATGGCTTGGTGCCGGTGTATACAACACAACAGAGAATACTTCGGAAGGTAAAGGGATTTGCCTCTGCGACAATTAAGGATATGAAGTGCCTGTCTTACGGTTCTATGCCGGATGGTAAGATGAGTGTTGGTATCATGGTCGGCAGCCAGACAAAAGACCCACAGAGAATGGTTGATTTTATCAACTGGTTATACTCTCCGGAAGGAATTGAAGCTTCTTCTGCACAGAGTGGTGGTAACTGTGAATGGAAGGCCTGACATAGGAAATGAAAGATGGTAAGCCTGTACTTACAGATTTCGGTGTAAAGGCATTTGTTGATATTGACGAGAGCCTGAAAGTGCCGGATGAATGGGGCAGCGGAACATGGAAAGATGGTGTATCTGCATTGAACTTTAAGGCAAATGGTATCGTTGATACAGATCCGGATACCGGTATCTGCTACAACTATCAGAGATGGGATGATTATCTTGAAAGACTTCTACCAAGTTAAAAGAAGACTGGTCAGCACATAATGATGGAGATACCACAGAGATCGAACACTTTGAGAAAACCGGTAATCTGTTAGTTCTTCCAGGAACAAACTATTCCACACCGGGTACTCTACCGATATCAGTACCATCAAAGAGCAGTGCAAGCAGACAATCGTTGCAGATTCATGGCAGATGGTATTTGCAAAAAGAATGAAGCTGAGTTCAACAAGATCTTAAAAGATATGCAGGATACCGTAAAGGGTCTTGGATACGATCAGGTATTTGAAGTAGATAAGAAAGATTATGAAGATAAAGTAAAGTGCATCAATGATGTATTAAGCGAATCTAAGTAATTGGATAAAATCAGATAAAACCCTTAACAAAAAGCCGGGTGCGTGATGCACCCGGCTTTCTTTGCTTATAATCAATGATCCTGATTTTTTACGGTATTCCGCAGGGCTGATATTTTTGCTCGCTTTAAATTTCTGGTGAAAATAATCAACATTTTTATATCCGACACTTGCCGCAATTTCATAAATCTTCATATCTGTCTGATCAAGCAGCTCGGTTTGCTTTTTTCAATGCGTACCTGATCCAGATAGGTATTGAAACGAACACCCATTTTCTGGGTAAACAGTTTTCCGAGGTAGGAACTGTTGTAACCAAACAGTGGAGGCCAGAGTCTCTAATTTCAGCTGGCTGGCATAATTGTGATTGATGTAATTTAAAATATCATCGAACACACTTGCCGAGGAATTGCTTCCGATCGCGCGCATGATCATATCGAACTGTTCGTTAAAATACAATAGAATCTCGTACAGATAGTATTTATTTTCAATGAGTTCTATGATCGCCGCATTATGTACAAACGGGATACTGGTGTTGCTGTACGTGTGTGTGATCGCCTGTTTTGATCTCCAGAAAAATATCTGCCAGAAAATATTTGATACTCGATACATCACAGTTACTATTAAAAAGAAACTGTCGCAGATCTTCGAGAACTTCGGAAATCCGGCGCTGATTACAGGTTTTAATGTAATCGGTAAGTAACGCGCTGTAATGTCTTGTTTTTTCTGCGTCCAGACTTGCGGAGGCGGAATTTTCTGCCGGCAGTTCCACATAGGAGAGAGAACATGCTGGTTTTCTCCGCAGAAGAAACGCGCCGGGACAACAGCCGCTGGCACAGCTCGTAAGATTCGTGAATCTGTGAAAGGGGAAGAAACCGTCGGTCCGTAGATTAGAAAGATCGTATCCAGCGGAGATCCTTTCTGCGTTCCCTTGTCATAGTGGTGCAGACAGGCATTTAACCGTTCCAGTGCAAAATTGCCTTTGAGTAATATAATGTCATGATTGTCGATATTGACATGCTCAAAGGAATTGTTGTCTTTGTTGGTGACACGCAGCAGATCACTGAAACTGTAGGAACGAAAATATGGCATATAGCTTTCGTAAATCAGCACCTGATAGATCGGATAGGAGAGCCCTAATTCTGATAATCAATGGACGGGTTAAAATCATTTCCGGTCAGCAGATCGTATAGTACGGTGGTTTTGCTTTTTTTCAGGTACTGGTTGCGGGATGTCTCGCTGTTTAGCTGAAATTCAATTTTTTTCGTGGACGTCCTGTACTGCTTTTTCCAGCTCATCTTCATCAATCGGTTTGGTCAGATAGTAGGAGGCACCAAATTGCAAGTGCCGTCTGTGCGTACTTAAAAATGAGTAACCGCTTAAGATAATAAATGCACCGGAAAATCCTTCACTGCGCGCTTTTTCCATCAGTTCCGTGCCAAGCATTCCGGACATCCGGATATCGAGAAGAACCAGTCCCGGGCGGTACTGGCGGATCATTTCCAGGGCATCTTCTCCGTTGGCGGCTTCCCCGCAGATACAAAATCCCAGGGTGTTCCAGTCAATGATATAGCGGAGTCCCTCTCTTACAATTTGTTCATCATCTACAATAAGTACGTTGATAATTTTGTTTGCCATGTTTTTCATCCTGTTTCCTAAATTGTTTTTGGTATTTTCAGCCGGACGGTCGTACCGGCTCCGATTGCGCCTTTGTCAATCTCCATATAATATCCTTCCCCTGTAGAACAGGGGAAATTTCTCTGATTGATGTTGTAAAGACCGATGCTGTGGGTATCGGAGGAAGGGTGGTTTCTGATTCGATCCCGCAGTGCGTCGAGTTCTTCGTTTGTCATTCCCTGTCCGTTATCTTTGATCGTGATCAGCAGGGTTGCGTCCGCAGAAGCAATCTGGATGGTGATCATACCGTCTTCCGTTTTGCTCTCAAGTCCGTGAAGAATTGCATTTTCTACCACAGGTTGCAGGAGCAGCGGAAGAATCTTGCAACTGTTGGTGTCGAGATCTTCGTCCACCTGAAGGGTGTAATTTACGCGATCCAAAGCGGAGCTGCTGAATGGAGAGATACGTTTTGATATATTCGAGCTCTTTGGTCAGTGTGGTGAAACTTGTGCCGGTATTATCGAGCACGTAACGCATGGATTTTCCAAGCAGTTTAATGGAAGTTGCTACATTCCGGTTGCCACAGGAGAGTACCTGCATCCGGATCGTTTCCAGAGTGTTATACAAGAAATGCGGATTGATCTGACTGGCAAGCATTTCAAATTCCATTGCTGCTGCCGGTTGACCAGTTGCTGTTCCCGGATCCGTGCTTCATAAAACTGCGCTTCCTTATCGTGAATCGCATCCACGGTCAGTTTGAGGTCTTTAAAGGTATCGCTTAACTCATCATCACCGCGGAATTGTTCGATGATATTGTAATCGCCGAGGCTAGCACGGTGCATTGCTGATTTCAGGGTTGTAATCCTTGTGCTGAAATAGTCCGAAAAACAGATCATCAGAATCAATGGTACAAGCAGGGCAAGTACCAGAATCAGGACAAATACGGCAACGGTATGATTGATTGTTTTTAAGGCATCCGGGTCCACGGTCCGCACATAAAACAAATTGTTGGATTTTGTAGGACTGCAGAGTTACATAGTTGACCAGACGCATCTGGTTTCCGATTTCTTTTTGGACCGGTGTAGCGGTAAATATAGCCGGAAAAAATCATCGGGAAACTCCATGTCTTTTGCCGATCAGAACAGAGTCTGTGGCATAGATGATCTGGGTTCCGTCCAGACTGATGGTTGTTTCATTGCTGGACTGCTCCAGATGATTTTTAATGGTATTATATTGTGACCGACAACCAGAAATGCCTGATATTTTTACTGAGGCAACACCGGATCCGCCGGATCAGTGTCAGTTCACGGTAAGGCTGCCGGACGATTGCCGTGTATCGCTGCAGGGAAGCCCATGTACTCCAGTTATTTCCCAGGGTTTTGCGCCATTCGTCCAGGACAAAATTCTGCTGATAATGAATATGCTCGGAATTTTGAAGGTTTGGATTGTTGGTATAAATCTGAATGCGGGCAACGGCTGCTGTATTCTCAAAATAAGTCTGGAGTGCCTGCTCCAGAGCCGTAAGCTGTTCCTCGATACCGGAATCCAGTGATTCTGCCGCAAACAGACTCAGACACTGATTACTGTTAAGCAGGGTATCGGAAGATGAATATACGGTAGTTGTGATGTCGTTTAAGGAGGAGGCAACACACGCAGGCCATCTGCCTTCTCCAGAGATTCATAGCGGGCAAAAGCATCTGTTTTCGCACGCTGGCAATGGAAAAGATGCTGATTACCAGAAGCGGAAACATGCCTGCCAGAAAAAATACGAAGCAGCTGACTTCTGACAGAATGTGTATCATGTATTTTATTAATATGTAGTTTCATAAAATATCCTTTGTTATAAAATTAAGGGATAATACCGTCTGGCAAATTCTATAAATATTATAGTAAATTACGTCTAAAATTTCTAGTGGAAAGCACGGATAAATTTTGTATAGTGGATAAGGGAAAAATAAAAACATTCGTATGGCGAAGGGAAGAGAGAAAATATGATATGAAATTCAGTAATGGATGCTGGCTGCAGAAGAAGGCTGCGCCTGCTTTTCACCGGCAGAAGTTTATTTTACAAAAATTGAAAAAGATAAAAGTAGTGCTCTGTGCACCGACACATAAGATTAATCACAGAGGAGATACATTGGGCGGAATCAATCTTACGGTTGAAAATTACCACCCGATGCCGGAAGTAATCCGTGTAAAGACGTATCATTATAAGGGCGCAATTCAGGATGAATGCACAGTTTGCATTAAATCTTCCCAAAACAGACAGCAATTGATGCCACCGAAGATGATGAGAAGATTGTTGTAAAAAAGCGGAAATGCAAAACTGGTTATTACCAAAGAGAACTGGCTCCATGACTTACTATAACGGGGATAAAGCTCAGTACCAGTGCATGGCGTGATCTTGCCTAATGAAGACGGACTGGAAGGGTGATGCTTATGTAAAGAGCGCAGATAAGGATGCCTATATGAGACAGCAGCTTTCTTTAGGTGTGTGGAGAGCTGATCTACGGTCTTGGTGAGCGCTTTGCCGCATTTACCAGAAACGGTCAGATATCTGGAATGAAGATGGCATAGATATGAATGAAGTCTTACCTAACCATAGTTTATAAAAATATTCCGTTTTATATTTCAAACAAGGGATATGGTGTGTTTGTCAACCAACCGAGAAAGTATCATTTGGTGGCAACAAAAGTAGAATTTTCTGTGCCGGGAGAGAGTCTGGATTATTTCTTCTTTAACGGACCGGATCTGAAGGATGTTCTGCGCCGCTATACGGATCTGACCGGAAAACCGGCACTTCCTCCGGCCTGGACATTTGGCCTCTGGCTTTCCACATCCTTTACGACAAACTATGATGAAAAACAGTTATGAGCTTTATCGATGGTATGCTCGATCGTGGAATTCCGCTTAAAGTATTCCATTTTGACTGCTACTGGATGAAAGATTTCCACTGGACCGATTTCCTGTGGGATGAGCGTGTATTCCCGGACCTGGAGGGGATGCTTTCCCGTATGAAAGCAAAGGGATTAAAGATCTGTGTATGGATTAATCCGTATATTGCACAGGAATCCGTGATGTTTGACGAGGGCATGGAAGGCGGATATTTCCTGAAGCGTCCGGACGGTTCTGTATGGCAGTGGGATATGTGGCAGCCGGGCATGGCAATCGTCGACTTTACCAACCCGGAGGCAAAGAAATGGTATCAGAAGAAACTCGAAGCATTGGTTGATATGGGTGTGGATTGTTTCAAGACAGATTTTGGTGAGAGAATTCGACAACCGATTGCAGTTTACTATGACAAGAAAAAATGGGGAAAAATGCACAATTATTATACCTATTTATATAATGAAGCTGTATTTGAAGTTCTTGGAAAAAGAAAGGAAAAAGATGAGGCAGTACTGTTTGCGTTCTGCTACCGCAGGTGGACAGAAATTCCCGGTACACTGGGGCGGAGACTGCTGGTCTGATTATGAATCCATGGAAGAAAGTCTGCGTGGCGGATTATCCTTACAGCTTTCCGGATTTGGGTTCTGGAGCCATGATATCGGCGGATTTGAAAACACTTCTACCGCGGATGTCTATAAAGAGATGGTGTGCGTTTGGTCTGCCATGGAAGTACATCATACCGTGTGCCAAATGGGCTTATGACGATGAGGTTGTGGATGTGCTGCTGCGCAGCTTTGTACGCCTGAAAGCACGTCTGATGCCATACCTGTGGAAGACCGCGCTGACAGCACATAACGAGGGAATTCCAAGCATGCGTGCGATGGTTCTTTCTTACACAAATGATAAAATGTGCAATTATCTGGATAAGCAGTATATGCTCGGCGACAGCTTACTAGTTGCTCAATCTTTTAACGATGAGGGAATTGGAGAATACTATCTGCCAAAGAGAACGGCATATGGAATGGAGATTTCTTCACCGGGCAGGCGGGGCAGGAAGGCGGAGACTGGTATACCCGCACATATGCTTATACGGAGATTCCGCTGATGGTACGTCCGAATACGGTACTTCCGCTTGGAAACAGCGAAGAAAATCTTCAGAGTATGATTATGCCGATCAGGTGACATTCCGTGTATATGATGTACAGGATGAGGCAGCTGCTGGGAAATCTACGATATGGATCAGAATAAAGTGGCTTCCATTGTGGTAAAACGCATAGAGGATAAGCTTGTGATCGACTGCGACAGCAAAAGCCGTTTACCGTAGAACTGGTTAATACCGGCATTTTAGATGTGAAGGGCGCAAAGGCATCCAAAGAAAATAAAAACACCATTCTTCGTGACTGTGAGAGCCACATAGAGTGTATACAGTAAAAATCAGGTAAGAGGAAAAATTGATGGATAAAGTATTGAAAACCGGATCTGTCTTCTGATCAAGGAAATGACACTGGAAGAGAAAACCGGCATGATCCACGGTGCGGGTCTGTTTCGCACCGCGGGGGTGGAAAGAATTATATTCCCCTTTAAAGATGTCCGCAAAGTCCGGAAATCGATGGGTGTGCGCAGCGAGTTTGTCAATGATCAGTGGATGCCGGTCGGAACACCAGATGATTATGTGACATATTGTCCGGAGCAACAGTGCGATTGCGATGACATGGAACCGCAAACTTGCACGCAATGCAGGAAAAGTGTTGGGAGAAGAAGCACGCGGAAGAGGCAAAGATGTGATTCTTGCTCCGGGTATTAATATCAAAAGAACACCTGCATGCGGAAGAAATTTTGAATATATCAGTGAAGATCCAAGACTGACCAGTGAACTTGCCGTTCCGATAGTTCGTGGAATCGAGACGTCTGATGTGGCAGCATGTAAAGCATTTTGCAATGAACAATCAGGAAACCGAACGGCTCTGGGTAAATGTGGAAGCGGATGAGCGTACAATGCGTGAAATTTATTTCCCGGCATTTCAGGCGGTTGTACAAAAGCGGGTGCAAAGTCGATCATGGGCTCTTATAATCTGATCCGCGGAACACATGTCTGTGAAAAAACAAAGATATTATGGGAAACCGTACTGCGCAAAGAATGGGGATTTGACGGAACCATTATCTCTGACTGGGGAGCCGTACATACAACAAAAAAGGGACCGCAGAGGGACCGCTTGATATCGAAAATGTCGGTAACCAGTGATTTTGATGACTATTTTCTTGCGAATCCGCTGATCAGCGAAACCGAAAGGGCATATAGATGAGGCCTGTGTGGACGAAAAAGTGCGCAATATTCTGCGGATGATGGTACGTCTGCATATGATTGAACTGACAGAAGTACCGGATTCTGATGGAAAAAGAAAATTCTGGTTCAGAAGAACAAGAACCGGAAAGCGGGAAGTTATAATACGGCAAAACACCGTTTTGAAGTTTTAAAAGTAGCAAGAGAATCGATCACACTGTTAAAAAATGAAGACCGGAAACTTCCGCTTGATCCTGCAATCGATAAAGTTCTTGTCATTGGGCAGAATGCAGTGATTTCACAGGCTATGGGTGGCGGAAGTGCGGAGATTAAAGCTTTGTATGAGATTACACCACTGCTTGGAATCAGCAAGTTTCTCGGTGGAAACTGCGAAGTCCGTTATGCCAGAGGATATGATATTCCGGCAAAAGGAAAGCGATCATAACAGTAGTTATATTTTATAAAAAAGTGTATACTCCCCCTTTCCCCATAAGAATGCTATTATGGAATCCTATGCGGCAGTTGCGACTTTTTTCTGTTTATTGTGATATTTATAAAGATTGTGTCCAATAGAAACAAGAAATACTTCAAGCAATACAGATTTTATCCCTCTTCGGACAATTCTTTTTATACCAACGGTCGTTTTTATGATACCAAATGTACCTTCGGCCTGAATGGATCTGTTCATCCTTAGAAGCGCTCCCTTGATACTTTCGAGATTTTCAATCACTTCCTGATGCATCGATGTAAGTTCATGGTTGAGCCGAACGGTACGGTTTTTATCTGTCTTTTTACATTGTTCTGCATATGGACAGCCGGAACAATCTTCACACTGATATACTTCTTCCTGTCGTCCATACTTGTTTCCCTTTACATTTTTACGATACTGAAGATAAAAGCTTTTCCCGTTTGGACAACGCATGATTCCGTCCTCCCCGATTGGGAAATTTACTGCACGAAATGGATCTTCATGATACTTCTTGTCAGTAGTTTCTTTCTTGAACATGGGGAACTTCATATATTTTTCCATTCCATGCTGCTCACAGAAGATGTAATTGTTGTAAGAACCATATCCGGCATCTGCGACTGGATACTTTGGATAGAAACCATATATATTCTGAAACTTGTTCATTAGTGGAATAAAACAGTCCATATCGGAACGGTACTGATTTACATCAACAACAGCAATGTATTCATCTGCAACACCAACCTGTACATTATAAGCTGGAAGCAGCTGGTCATTTCCCATGTAGTCTGTCTTGATTCGCATAAAAGTAGCTGAATGATCTGTTTTTGAGTAGCTATTACGATCTTCTCCACAGATCCTGATTTTTTCTACATATTCTTCCAGCTTGGCAGTATACTCCCTGAGTTTCTCATAATGACGTTGCTGCGTAGTTTTGCGATGTCCCCCTGCCATGAACAAACATCGTTTCATCAATCTGCCAGACTTCTGCATACTGTTCAGCAGCTTCTTTCAGATACTCTGGCGCATACTCGCTATTGATACAAAACTTTATACCCGTACATTCCAGTTCCTTATTGATTTCCTCAAAGAGTGTGGTGATCTTATCAAATAGACGGTATCTGGATTTTTCTGTTGATTTTTTCCATACCCAGGAGTATTTATTCGCATTTGCTTCAAACTTGGAGCCATCAATGTATAGGTGTTGGAGATCCACGTGTTCTGTCTCGAAGATTTTTTTGTTTATGTCCTGAAATATTTCTTCTATGGAATCAGCAAGTACCTCGTTTATAAAGTAGCCGAAGGTACGGTAAGAAGGTGTTTGATGATCCATGAGATACATGAAGCGGAGATTGACTTTACACTGATCCTCCAGCTCACGTAATGATATATAGCCATTTGCCATAAATCCAAACAAAACTGTCTTCAGCATGCTGACCGGGTCATATCTGAGTCTTCCTGTATCATGTTGCGGAATATTTTCAGATATTTCTCCAGTTCGATTTCTCCCATAAATCTGTCAAATGTCAGCACCGGATCACAGATGTCCAGATAATCTTGAATTAGTATTGGCAAAACTGCCTGTTT
>VOFI01002552.1_pt1 | contig 15661 bp, 30 predicted proteins | sample 5384131 | NCBI WGS metagenome assembly VOFI01 (sample SAMN12384728, study PRJNA508395) | human gut metagenome | isolation source: healthy gut H | host: Homo sapiens
TTTCGTATAATTTTCATTTTTTGATTTTTAGGCATGTGTATATATTAACCATTATTTTCGGTTTTTGTTCACATTTTTATCGGTATTTTTTCAAAAAAAATAAGCTGTAGCACATTAACGCGACAGCTTATGTGAGAATATTCAGTTTACTTCAGCAGTTCTTTTTCTTTCATATTCGTTGTCACCTGAAACTCTCCGTTGATCCGTTGGATCTCGTATACCAGGGGATTATTTCTGGCCCAGCCGGGATCTTTTTCTGCCTGCCGGTTCCAGCTGTACCAGGCGCGGACAAAGCCTTCGTGGATGGTAGATTCCGCTTCCTGGCGGGCCTGGACCGCATCCTGATAATCCACAAAAGTTCCGATATAAAATCGTTTCCCCTTGAATCCGATGGTAGCACGGTATTTTCCATTCCGCAGCTGATAGACGCCACGGAATCCGCTGGTATTATCACTGCGGTGCTTTCTTTTTCCAGCATCTCCACACAGGTTCCATCTACCATATGCAGCTGCCCGGGAAGCTCCTTCCATATCTCCTGTCTCAGACAGCCACAGCTTCTGTAATTACCATGAAGAAGGCCATCCTCTGTCACATCCACTTCATTTCCGCAGTCACACCGACAATGCCAGAACACAGAGCCCTTTTTTGCTCCTTTTATCTGTATGATAGAGAGCAGTCAGCCGCCCGAAACGCTGTCCGCTGATGTCGGTGATCCGCGACCTCTGACATAATGGCCGCAACCGCAGCTGGGTACATTTTCCGGCTTTCAGGCTGTGTGCAGTGGAAATATGCATATTCCCCAGTCACAGCGGCATTCCCACCTGGTCCTGCCGTTTTTACTTTCAGTTTTTTACTGCCACAAGTTTCCCGAAACGCCGGCCTGTAAGGTCTTCTGCCACCGGTCCTCTCTTGGCACTGTTTTCCGGATACATCCACAGTCCTTTACAGTCCCACGCATCAGATGTCTGGTATTTACTTTTTATCTCATTTCCACAATCACATCTGCACAGCCATACAACATACCTGTTTTCCCGCTCATCCAGTTTTTCAGTACCGTCAGATGACCAAATCTCTGACCTTCCAGTTTAAGTCCGTTTGCCATCCTCTGTCCCTCACATTTCGTCAAAAAAGCGATGCGGTAGAAATTTTTCCTGCCGCACCGCTGTCCCGGATCCTGTTATTTATCCGTTTTCTTTTTTTCTTCTGACAAATACTGCTGCCAGTAATACCACGCATCCGGAAACGCAGATCACTGCGATCCATTTTGCAATGTTTGTGTTATCTCCTGTTTTTGGCATAGCTTTTTACATGACTGGAACCAGTATTTCCTGTATAGGAAGAAGTTCCCGTATAGGAAGAAGTTCCGGAAGCAGGCGGATTGCTGTCAGGTTTTATCGGCGTGTTCGTTATGGTCGCTGCCGGAGTTCTGGTCGGCACTGCAGTCGGGTTTTTTCCGGAAGTGGTGTCGGTGTATTTTCCGGTACAGGTGTCGGCGTATCCACAGGATCGTAGGAATTCACAAAGCCGATATCCTGTTTCTCGCTGTTCATCTGTGCATCGGTATGTGCAGCCACAACTGCTTCCAGATCACCGGACTCTCCGTTCGTTACTGTTACTTTCACATAATAAACGGTATTGTCATAATGTCCGTTTTCCAGCTTTCCAGGCTGCTGGGAAACGCTGTAAGTGTATACGCCAGGAACAGCATATTCCACTGCAGGAAATTCTGCTTTCCCCGCACCTGTGATCGTGATCGTATTTTCTTCCGGCATGGGTGCTTCGTCCTCACCCTGAAGAATGATCGTATAAGTTTCGTCCGGAGATGGCTTCTCACCTGACAATTCCACGCTGACAGGAATCTTTTACTTCCCGCAACTCCAGCTGCCATAGCTGAAATCGGAAAAACTGTCAGGCACAGAACCGCAAGCAGGAGCACTGCCGGAAATTTTCGTATATTCGTCTTCATCCCTCCTTACGTCTCCGGCGAATAAGGTTTCATTACCGCCAGAAGAACTGTTCTTGCATCTGTAAATTCCGAAGAGCAGGTTGACATTGCCAGTATCTGGGAAAAATCTTCGGACTTTCAATGTTATCCATTGTCTGCTGATGGACATGTTCCGCGTTTTTCTGACAAAATCCACAAGTCCGCTGGTGTCCGCCTGCCATTTTCCCGTTGCAAAAATAGACTCCTCAGATGCGGAAACCTGCATACATGCAAAAATTTCCAGCTTGTAAGGAACGGTCAGGCAGAATCAACGTACCTGTGGTGCTTTTGTTGAAAAATTTCTTTTTTTCTGTAAAGATCCCGATCTCGAACATCTTATGCTCTGCCATGTGATGACCATACAGGAGAGAATATTTCCCCCGAAAATTCCTGTCACAGCCGGAATCCAGAAAGATACTTCCTGACAAAGCAAAATCACCGTATACATCGGTGTTGATGTAAGTCAGGTTATCTTCTCCCTGAAGGATCGGATAGTCGATCTTTGTGTGGTCCGTGTGATCCATCACAGACATCGGATTGATTTTGCGGACTCTTCAAAGAAGTGCCTCCGTCTTTCTGTTCGGGTCGGGTTTTTCAGTTTTAAAGCTGGGACTGGATGTCGTCCACAGCGCCATAGACCTGTGCGTTATCCCGTGCATACCGGAATACGCCGCCGCCAGGATCAGAAACAATGCTACAAATGGCAGTAACCAGAGAGTTGGCTGCTTTCAGAAAAAACTTAGATGCGTTCATACTGCCTCCTCTCTGCTGCCTGGATGATCATTAGTCTTCGTATTTACGTCTTCTGGTGATGAATGCTGCACCTGCGATTACGATCACACCTGCGAATACGAGGATGTATGGGAGGGTTGTGAGGTTGATGCCGGTGTCGATGTCGCCACCTTTGTTGTTAGTAATTGTGTCACATTCTGAAGTTTTTATTAACTGTTTTATTAGTATTTGTATACGTATACACTGGGGCGTCCATAACCACCTTTTAGCTTTAGTATAATCTGCCTCAGTTACATCATATGTCACACCAAATGGTAAAATTTGTGAAAGCAATTGTCTGGTCATGTTTCAGGTTGATTTCTGCTGTTGCTATATTATTTTCCCAATCACTTGCTTTGATAGTATTTATTGCCTCTCCAACTTTATAAGAAATATCACTGGACATTGTCTTTCCTGTATTATTTTTAAAGTTACTGTTACAGTGAAAAATTTATTTTTTATCACCAAGATTACCAGTTACAACTTTTTTTACAGGTAAAAATTTGCTGAATACGTATTTTCAAATGCATTCTGACCTTCTGTAAGTTTTCTACTTTCGTTACTGGATATTTTTTTATAAACAGTAACATATCTATCAAAGAACCATCTCCTGACTTATTAGTAACAACAGTGACTTTCAGTGTAACCGTTTTTTTCATCGTATGTTACACCCAGAGTATTCACCTTAGTTTCTGCAACTGTATAATAATAAATTCCTACACTATTATAATTTGGAAGTTCAATGGTAAAAGTTTTTCCTTACCCTCTACTGTTGCTTCCCCCTCCGTATATTCTGTCGTATAGGCAACAACTTTAGGCATCGGCATATTATCTTTTGTAGTATTGCTGGCTGCATCTGTAACATTAGCTGCTGTTACGGTGGTAGTTAAAAAGTTTTCTGCCAGGATTTCATATCAGCTACTTCCAGCTTATAACTTTTTTGTTAATGTAACAGAATCTACAAGGTGTTTTCGTTTCAGCTTCTGCAGTTTCTGCCAGCAAATGCCGTACTTCCCATGGTAAACATGGTGCTGCTGCGATCAAACATGCTAACAGTTTCTTTGTCTTTTTTCATAAGAAAATCCTCCTAGAAATATAAATTTATTTATAAGCTCATAAAAAAGCAGCTTATACATTTGTTGTTATGTTCTCTCAGAAATGGGAGAACAATTTTTTACAGTTCTCTTCTTCGAAGTATAGTGATTACTTTTTTGCTTTCACATTCTCTATGGAGATGGGGCCGAATTCACAGCTGTCTTTGCATGGGTTCGGTAGTCTCCCAGAATAAATACACTGCCTTCCGGAACTGTGTAGGGATATGTGATCCCTTCCTTTGCATATGCTAGGAAATGCAATTTCTCCTGTCTGGGCTGTTCCGTTTAGAAGCGTTCCTGTGTCATCCATTGTGATCACGTCGGTTTCGCATCCCAGGATACGCCCTACATGAGTTTTGCCGCCGGCTTCATACACGACAACATCTTCTTTTTTTCAAGATTCTGTTCCAGCCGATAACCGATAAGAAAGATCTCCGGCTTCCCACTGCCGGGAACATTTCATTATCCGGTGCCTGGCCTATAAGAAAGACCTGTGTAAACAGCAGCCAGCCAACGGCCACGATCAACACGACCCGCCACAAAAAGGCGGATGTAGCCTTCCTTTATTTCTGTAGAATATCTTCTTTTCCGGATTGTCTGAGAACAGGTTTGATCTTTTTCAGCACGCATCACTCCGCACCTCTTCTGGAACTATATCCTGTGAACAGATCAGACATTTGTATCCTGTCCGGTAGTCCTCTTTCAGCAAGTTCCTTATATTTGCGAATCATGGCATCACAGCTTTTTCTGATGGTCAGCGATCAGTGCATCGTACCGTGCACGTTCTGCACTTAAGGATGTTTCATAAATCTGATTCAGCTCTTCCAGCTTTTTCCAGAGATGAATTTCATCCACTCCGCCAAACAGCACTTTCCGAAACCTGACCGTCCGGAACCACTCCTTCAGCTTTTCGTGCTCATGATTTAACGCCTCTGTTTGTGGAAACCGCTCTGCTCCAGCATTGCGGCTTCCTTTCTTCCCTGACTGTTTCTTCTTCATCATAACCGCCTTCAATTCCAACGCTTCCTGCGCCTGAATAACAGCACACCTGCTCCGGCAGCTACGATACCTAACGCCAGAATGTATGGTGTTGTATTGAGATCCAGCCCAGTGTCCGGGATTGCGTCTTTGTTGTTGGTAAAGGTAACTTCGTGAGAAACATCATTATCCCTTCTTGAAATAGATGTTATTTTCGCCTCTCTATTATTCGAAACAGAAGGGTTATCGTCTATTGTATAGGAAGGCGTATATCTATCGTTGCTATAATAATCATCTTCTGTGATCGTTACGGTTGCTCCAACTGGAACCTGTGTCAGTCTTTGTTGTCTGCTTATCTGACAGTGTAATTGTCGTTGAACCTGTATACTGTGTCTCACCGATTTTAAATGGAAGATTAGTATTTCCATTTACTACAGAAATTATAAAGTTGAACTTTTTACTCTTATCTCCCATATTTCCAGTTACATTTTTTTTTGATATCTACTGACGTATAAAGCGGTGCGTAGTGAGCATAAAAATTTACGGCACCATCTGCTAATTCTGTTTCATTTGGAGAATATGGCCACTTTTCATTTGAAATTTTTGAGTTGTTATCAGTGGAACCAATTTGAACTATACTTGTCTTATTAACTGAACTATCCTTTTTTATAATTTGCTGCATCAACTAATTTATAATCATTGCTTTCCGGTTCCTTCACCCAAAATTTAGCCGCAAAAACTTTTGAGCACTTAATGTTGATTGTACAGTCAATATGATAATATTGATTTTCTGTAGTACTGTTATCCCGAGAGATTTTAAATGGTACTAAAGTAATTTCTGTTACATCATCTTCCGTTAAATCAGTTACTTGTAATTTCTTCTCTTACATTTTTTTATACGCCTCCCAAATAGAATCCAAAAAATGTAATTAAAATATGTTTTATTATCTACCTTTATTTCATTATCTGTTCTTCTAACTGACCATGATGAACTCGTTGTCCCATCTGGCCATTTAGTAATATAATTACTCACATTACTTACAACATTTTTATTATTTTTCCAGGTTGCATTAGTTACATCGATTTCTCCCAATAGCTTACTCTGATCGGATTCCGGACTCAATAATCTGTATCATTACTTCCCCGGCACGCCATCCGGTGAAGACAAATAATAAATTGCTGCTTTCGTTTCCGTTGGTACTGTTGTTGGTTTTGGTGCCGTTGTTGGCCATAGCCATTTAGCCGACTGCACTTCCATCTCCACATCCTGGACCTCGTCTGCTGATGCATCTGCATCTTCCGCCGGTGTTGCAGCTGGTTCTTCGGGCTGTTCGGTGACTGTCGGCTCCTCCGGCTGTTCTGTCACGGTTGGATCTGCGGGCTGTTCGTTATCTTCGCCAGGCTCTACGGATGGCTCTTCCGGCTGCTCCGGATCATCAGATGGAGCTTCTATAACATCTGTCGGTTCCTCTGTATTTTTCATCTCCGGTTGTCACCACAGGTTCTTCTAGCTGCGATCCATCCACCGACTGATCATTTTCCGCTTCTGCGGCTGTCAGCTCTTCTGCTTCCTCTGCGGATCCGGACTGTACTGTTTCAGTATTTTCATTGGCTGTTTCACTGCTAGCCTCTACCGCAAATGCTGAGATGGAAACACTGCAGATCATTGCGAACGTAATACAGACTGCGAGGATCTTCCTCCACAGACGGTGTTTTCCAGATGAATGATTATGTATCATACTTCAAACCTCCTTCTTGTATGCTATGGCAGTCAAAAACAGGCACTGCTCATTACATGTCCATGCCGGTATTTCTGCTCTTTCGCAGAGCACAATACTCTGTGAAAGATTCCCTGCGATCCGTGTAAATTCAACGGTTCTTTCTTCTCTGACGGCGGTTTTTGACGGTTTATTAAAAACTCAGGCTCCCGGAAATTTTTTTCCACGGTATCTGCGATCTTCAGTTTTTCCATATTTTTACGCTTCAGGTTCATAGATGAATGTACATAACATTCCAGTGTGATCCGTGTGCTGGAGTGCCCCAGGATCTCCGAAAGACTGCGGATCTCAAATCCGGCCTGCACACACCGTGTCGCAAAACTATGCCGCAAAGTATGGAAATGAACATTTTTCAGATCACAATCTTTCGTGTATTGCCTCATGCGATACTGCAGGGTTCTGGGCTCCAGGAAATACCCTGCTTTTTCCGGTCAGAACATATGCTTTCCGGATCATCTGCTCTCCATTTGTTACAGAGCTTTTTTTCAATATCCTGGTTCATGGGGATCATCCTTACCGACCTTCCACTTTTAGGAACCCCGGTTATGATCCGGGTCCTTTCTTCACTTGCAGGATTGAGATTTTTCAGGCGCTGCATGGTATGACGTACAAAGATGACTTTATTTTCCAAAGAAATATCTTCCCATTTCAGAGCACATACTTCTCCGATCCGCAATCCTGTCAGCAATGCCAGCAAAACCCCAAATTTACACGGATCCATGTCCCGTAAAAAGATATTCCGTAAACCTTTTCTGTTCTTCACAGGTCAGCACACGCATTTCTTTTTTGGTCCTGCCTGGGGTATACGATATCCACCGATTTTGCCAGTGGATTCTGCTTTGTTGTATAATTCAGAATGGAATGCAGCACGGAAAGAATATCCCGCACTGTTTTTGGTGACAATCCTCTTCATGGATAAGCCTGTAGCTGAATTGTTCTACAAGTATTTTCTGAATAGCCTCGGAAAAATACTGCCCGAGATCAGGCTTGATATATTTTTCCAGGATCGTTGTATATTTTTACAAAAGTGGATGGTTTCACGCTGCTTCGTTTCAGATACAGCCATTCATTACAGTAATCTGCAAAGCGATCCCGTTTTCCTCTCACGGGCAGGAGCTGATCATTCATCAGCGCATAACGTGCCTGATTGACCTTATCTCTGGCTTCATGATATGTTTTTCCGTAACAGTAGCCATAGTGTATCCTTCCGTTTATCCGATGCTCCTTGATATATCTGGCTTCCCATCGTCCGTCTTTTCTTTTGTAGATGTTTTCTCCTTTTCTGCTCATTGATCTTTCCTCCTGTTATGCCGAATCTTATAGTCTGTTCACAAATAAAGAGTTTTTATCCGCCGGTCTTTTTATCCTCTGACGATGACACTGACGGCGAATAGCGTCCTTTTTCGGACACCACAATATTTGCGCCCTATATTATCCGTAAAATATGGCGAAAAACCACGATAAAAAGCCGGTTTTCAGGAACTTGCACCTTGAATTTCCGAAAAATTTATGGTATTTTTTATAGAAACAGAGTATTGTGCTCTGTGAAATTTACCAACTATAATCTAAATAAATAAGCCGTTTTTGTTTAAAACTCCCCTCACATATCAGTTTTTTCTGATACATGAGGGAGTTTCTGATTTATGACTGATCTATGATCTATTTTGTTTATAACGGTAAACGGTTTTTACTGCTGTGCTGTCTTTACCGGTTGTCCAATCACTTTCGGAGGTTGTGGTCTGAGTCTGGAGTTTTTTGTTCTGGTACTGGTTCATGCGGTACCAGGCCTGGCCTCTGGCTCCGTGGCTTCCGTAGGCGCCGTTACAGGTAGTTCCGCTGGAGCACCATACCCGGCTGCCGTTCCCGTTCCAGTTCAGCAGATAATAGGTAATACTCGGGTCATCTCCATCTGCGCCGGAAGCAGCTACGGTTACCTGACTGGCTGCCACACTGTCAAAAATGTACATAAGATCCCGTCTGTGCGAAGTTTACATTCTTTCCGGTATTCGGTCCGCAGAAATGATAGTAATAATAGCCCACCAGTTGTCTGGAAGCAGATGTCTCCAGTGGTCTTACAGACTCATAAACACCACCATCGTTGACATAGCTGGAGGTTGTTTTCTGATAGGTGTGTTTATACTGGATCATATATTTATCGGAAGAAGTGATATTCTTTGAAGCGTATCCACATAAACCCAGTTTTTAGGTTTCGCCCTTGATCTTAAAGGTCTTTGTTACGGTTCCGCTGTAATTCCCCTTAAACTTCACCGTTACCTTATAAGTACCAACATTTTTTCTTCCACGGGAATATGTCACCTTGTAATTGCCGGAACTGATGGTTTTTTTATTCGCACCGGTTACTTTTACCTTCGGTGTTTTTACTTTTCCGTCATATGTATAGCTTGTGGCAGAAAGCTTTATTGTCTTCGGATAATAGATGGTTTTCTTTCCGGTCACTGCACCGCAGGAGCAAAGATACTGCACATATCCGTTCCTGGATGTAGTTGCTTTCTTCACCTGTTTTTTGTAGCTGTGTTTATGAGCTTTTCCGGTGATCTTAAAAGGTTTTTGTAACGGTTCCCGAGTAATTGCCTTTAAACCGAACTGTTACCCGATAAGTTCCAACATATTTTCTTCCGGCAGAATAGGTAACTGTATAGTTGTCTGCACTGATCACCTGTTGTTGCTGTCTGTAACCTTTACCGTTGGCTTTTTACTTTTCCATTATAAGTATAGCTTGTTCTGGAAAGCTGTATTTTTTCGGATAATAGATGCTCTGTTTATTCTGTATACTTCCGCATCTGCACTGCTCCTGTGTATATCCGTTGGCAGTGGTGGTTGCCTTTACTGTTACTCTCTGATAGCTATGTGTATGTGTGACCAGAGCTGCCTGGACAGTGAAATTCACAGAATCCGAAAATGTATATGCATACTGTGCATGATTCACAGATGCCACCGCTACCCTGTAATTCCCCGCCGGCAATGTGCAGGACCAGCTTGTTCCATTCACTCCATACTGAACTCGCATCGGATTGGATTCTCCTGCTTTATACACATATACATCATAATATCTGGCATAGCTTGTTGCATTCCAGAAAACGTTGTGGTCTGATTCGCTTTTCCCGGATTCACGCTCACATATGGCTTGCCCGGTACACGAACGCCCGGATAGATAAAGCCAAGCAACACCTTGTTGGAATCATAAGGCGCCTTTCCTCCGACTGCATTGGTCAGTGTATATCCATATGCAACTCCATGAGAGGATGTCTGATCTTTTGTCCGTTCTTCCTCCCTCATCTACCGTAAATCTGTTGTTTTCCAAGATTAGCTGTTACATAAGCAACATGTCCGTAATAATCTCCGCTCCATACAGCAATAGAACCGGGAACAGGCTCATTTCCTACTGCATAGCCCTGATTGATAGCATTTGCCACCAGCTTACCGCATTTCCCCATGAAGGCAATGCGATTCCCCTGTCTGTCATACACGCACTGCCATGCAAAACGTGTGCAGGGGATCTCGTATAAGCCATCTCGATCCACATCCTGTGTTGTAGGATAAGGATTACCTGCTGCTGTTACCGTTGCTGCCGGTACCGCACTGAAGGCAGTTACTGCGGACAGCGCAAGGACCATTAATTTTTTCAGAAGCTTCTTTTTCATAGCATTCTCCTTTCCTGCGGTTTCATCCTTCTTAACAGACAAGTCTGATCTGGCATGTCTGCTACGATGAAAATGTTCTGCATGTTTATTACTCTTGTTTCATATTTTATCTCTGTCCGGCAAGTTTATGATACCTTTATTGTGCATACTCTCACGGAAGATGTCAAGGTAAAGAGATCCAGTCAAATGGATATTCGCATCGGTAATTTTTTCGGCCACTTACTGCAAAATCAGCCTTTCCTCCCAGCTATCCAGCGAAGCGCTGATAGCTCATCCAACTACCGAGCAGCCACACTACCCTACCGCCCTGAAAAGCCAGCCCGTGAGGCGTGTGCTGCCTGTCGGCGGACTCTGCAGGAGGGGAGCTGATTCCCCGGCAGCCTAGAAGTCAGCCCCCGACGAAGCCCCGCCGACAGGCAGCACACACCTCGCGGGCGTCCCTTTCACAAAAAAGCCGAACCAGCCACATCCCGCAGCCAGTTCAGCTCAACCCATACAACTACAAACTCACTCACCATCAACCCAGGCAAGCAGCTTCCCGGTAAAAACCCTATTAAAGAAATGAATCACCGGTCCCAGCCCAAAAGCCGTCACCAGTGTACCAATACCCACAACACCACCAGTCAGATAACAGATCAGCGCACAAAGCACATCATTAGACATCCTGTGCCAGAAATAAGGAATCTTCGGCCATCTCTCTGTCATGATCAGCGAAAGACTATCATAAGGCGCAACCCCTCATCCGGCATCTGATACATCGACAGTCCCAGACAGCAGATCACAACACCACACACGAGTGCCACCAAACGTACCGGCAGCGCCAAGCTCCAATCCAAAAACACCAGTATAAATATTATAAAAGAAAGTAGTAATATAAGCCAGACAAACCGCATTCACAACCGTACCGATCCCCAGGAACCTTCTGCCAAAAGCAATCTCAATGATCAGCAGCACAATATTTACAATCAGCTGGAAATTACCATACGCCATACCAATCATATCCGCAACCGCCATATTCATTCCACTGAACGGATCCGTTCCAAGCCCGGCCAGCTTGAAAATTCCAATCCCCATACCTGCAAAAACATTTCCGATACACATGATCAGAACATGCTTCCAGTAAATGTTCTTCAAAAAATCCCCCATAAACCTCATACCTCATCCTCTCTGAAAATATTGTCAGGCAGATATCCACGATCCACCTTCACTGCGCAAGATCCATACCAGATAATACCTTAATAACCAGCCTGCTGCAACGCTTATATTCTATCACACCCCCTCACCCCTAAAACACAAAAGCCCCAAGAAACAACAAAAAACAACAAAAAAAAGACATCCTGCAGACCACATTATATGATCTGCCGGACATCTCTCTTTTTTATATCACGCTGTTAATTCAATTTCACAATCACCAGTCAATCCCTGAAGCTCTCATGGCAGAGCCTCGTTATTTCAGATATCCCGAAAAATTTTTTCAATATCCAATATTATTTAATGAACTTAACCTCAGGATAAATTGCCTGCTTGGCAGCCTCTTTACGCTCATTAAATACAACCTTGTTCTCCTCAAACAGGTTACGTCCTTGTGCATCGATAGATACGATCAGCGGCCCAAATTCTTTTAACCTTGTTGCACCATAAAGTCTCAGGCATACCAAGCTCATCCCAGTGATGCTCAACAATCTTCTCAACCTCTGTAGCAGCCACAACTGCACATCCAGCCGGGAAAACACAGTGGATAGCACCGAATTCTTTACATGCACGCTCGGTATTCGGACCCATGCCGCCTTTTCCGACAATGACACGTACGCCGGTCAGTTTTGTAAATTCATACTCGAATTTCTCCATACGCATGGAAGTTGTCGGTCCTACAGAAACCATTTCATAATCATCCTCTGTACCCTCGATCTTACGAACGATTGGGCCAGCGTGGAAAATTGCCTTGTCCTTGATATTATACGGAAGCTCTTCCGTACTCAACGAGTCTGCGATGTGCCACATCACGGCAGGTCATGAGCTCGCCGTCCAGCCAAACAATATCGCCGATTTTGATATCAGCCAGGTCTTCTGCGCTTATGGTGTAATAAGAACTTTTTATCTCCTCTGATTTCGATCATGATTTTTCCCTCCGTTTATATTAAGCATTAAATTTCCATGTGGAATGAGTATCACAGGTTACTGTCAGGTCAGAATTTACGGTCAGGTGACCACGGCGGTGAGACCAGCATCCTACATTTACTGCTACACCGATTGTAGATGGATGACGGGCTGTATTCTCAATGTTGACACCCATTACAGAATATTTTCCACCCATTCCCTGCGGTCCAAGGCCGATTGCATTGATTCCGTCTTCCAGCAGACGCTCCATTTTTGCTGCATTTGCATTATCATTGTGGGAACCGATCGGACGCATCAGCGCTTTCTTGGAGTTCAGGGCAGCTGTCTCTACAGATGTACCTACCCCAACACCCACAAGAAGCGGAGGACAAGCATTTAAGCCGTAGCTTGTCATCTGATCAAGTACAAAATCGGTGATGCCTTCATATCCTGCACCTGGCATAAGTACCATTGCTTTTCCCGGAAGAGTACATCCGCCTCCTGCCATGTATGCGTAAATCTCGCATTTATCACTGTTTGGAACGATGTCCCACCATACAGTCGGAGTTCCTTTTCCAACGTTTTTCTTGGTGTTGTACTCGTCGAAAGTTTCTACAGAGTTATGTCTTAATGGTGCTGCAAAAGTAGCCTGGACAACAGCTTCTTTCAAAAGTGCTTCCAGCTCATTGATATACGGGAAATTTGTTCCGCATTTCAGCCAGAACTGAAGAACTCCTGTATCCTGACAGCTTGGGCGGTTCAGCTCTACAGCAAGTCCCTGGTTCTTTGTCATTGTCTCATAAAGTACTTTTGGAAGTGCTGCGCTTTCCTGAGAACCAAGCTCTTCCAGTTTTGTTACTACGTCGTCCGGTAATTTTTTTTTCCAATATGGGCAACAAAATCTGCTACCATGTCTGTTAATACTTTAACTCCATTTTCCTTAGTCATGATTTACCTCCTGATATGGTTCGATGGTTTAATGTTTTTTAGTTACATAGGTTTTTGTTGGTTGTTTCATCATTAATTTTGGCTGATTAATGGTTAAGATGGCTTTTTGGCTTATTTATCACTTCCCCTGTACTGTATGATCAGTACAGGAGGGAATGAACTTTAATTGATCAAAAGTGTTGCTGGTCACAAAGTGAACAGTAACTCAAAAGTTTCTCTCCTTACGGATAGAACGGGAACAGAACAGGCAAAAGGATCATACAGATCACAGAAGGATACCAGGATCAGCGGCAGACCGGATTTCACATAGTCCTTGAATTTGTATCCTCCAAGACCGACTACCATGGTGTTTGCCGGCATACCGATCGGTGTTGCATATGCACAGGAACCTGCGATAACAGTTGCGATAACAACGGCTCTCGGATCTGCTCCGAGGTTGTTTGCAAGAGATACCGCAATTGGAATCATCAGTGCTGTGGTTGCTGTATTTGACATGAAATTTGTCAGCACACAGGTTACAATAAAAATCACCAGAAGAAGAAGGATCGGACTCGGATCTGCTCCAAGAAGTCCTACAATCTTATCTGCGATCAGCTCTCCGGCTCCGGTTGTATCCAATGCTTTTGCAAGTGTCAGCGAACCGCCGAAAAGAAATACAACCTTCAGGTCAATAGACTTCAGTGCGTCTTTCTCGGAAATAACTCCTGTCAGAACCAGGAGGATCGCTCCGATACATGCGGAAACCTCAATGCTGATGCCGATCTCTTTCTCAAAGATCATTGCAAGGATCACAAGAATCAGTACTACCAGGGAAACGGTCTGTTTCCACTTCGGTACATGGCTGAAATCCTGCTGATCTTCAAAGAGCTGCACCGGATGCATTCTTACCATCCGGAAGGAATTTATATCCGATAAGGACAAAGTAAAGGATTCCGATCAGAAGCATCGGAACTCCAACCGGCGCATACATAAAGAAGCTTGTGGAAAGACCCATCTCCTGAAGTGCGTTTACACCCATCAGGTTTCCGGGTGCACCGATGATGGAAAGGTTTCCGCCAAGCGCTGCTGCAAATACCAGCGGCATCAAAAGGCGGCTTCTTGAATAACCGGACTCATCGGCGATTCCACAAACTACCGGGATCAGCACTGCTGCAGTACCTGTATTGGATAAGAATCCAGACATTACACCTACGATCACCATGATCGCAATGATCAGTGTTTTTTCTGTTCTGGCAAATTTCGTGACCAGTCCTCCGATCTTATTTGCCATTCCTATTTCGAACAATGCCTGGCCTACTACAAACATGCCGACACAAAGGATTACGTTACTGTTTACATACTGTGAAAACGTTGTAGATACATCCACTACTCCGGTGAGTGTCAGACCGATGGCACAGATTGAAGCAGTCAGTCCAAGAGGAATTTTTTCAAGGATGAAAACTGATAATGGTGAACACAAGAAACAGCAATGTTATAGTTGTCTGAGACATTTCTGTACTCTCCTTCCATTTGGTTTTTCCTGAAAAGTATAGGCCAAAGTACACGTTTCTTTTGATGATTTTATTATAGCTTGTGTACATACAAAAAAACAAATTAATGAAACATATATCCGCATAAAAATATTTATAGTATCAGTTTTTAATGATAATTTTTTGTACATTACTAACATAAAATCAGCGTATCAGCAAATGAATCTGGCAAATATTATATTTCTATGCTATTTTTTTATGTAGACACCCAAATACTCTGTCACATCTTTTTCCGGACGGAAATGAAAAACTTTACTAAAAAATTTAATCTGACAATACATCGAGAAGGTTTATCATGACACTGAATCAACTACGCTATTTCTGCACAGCAAGCCGCTGCCACAGTATCACCAAGGCAGCCGAGGAATTATACGTTACTCAGCCCACTGTGTCCGTTGCTATCCGCGACCTGGAAATTGAATTCGGGATCAGTCTTTTTTTCCAGAAAAGGAAATCAGCTGAGTCTGACCCAGGAGGGAGAGTCCTTCTACAAAAAAGCTACCTATATCCTTCAATATTGTAATGAGCTTCAGGCCGATTACTCCAGCATGTCCAGGATAAAACCGCCTCTTCGCATCGGGATCCCTCCCATGCTGAGTACCGTATTTTTTCCGGAGCTGCTTACGGCGTTTCACGAAAAGCACCCGGAAATTGCCGTAGTACTGGAAGAATACGGATCTGTCCGTGCCTGCAATCTGGTACAGGACGACACTCTGGATCTGGCTCTGGTAAATATGGAACAGTATAATATTGATAAATTTCACAACACCGTCCTGGCCAACGACCAGGTGGTTTTCTGTGTGAGCAACGACCACAGGCT
>VOFI01001889.1_pt1 | contig 15655 bp, 27 predicted proteins | sample 5384131 | NCBI WGS metagenome assembly VOFI01 (sample SAMN12384728, study PRJNA508395) | human gut metagenome | isolation source: healthy gut H | host: Homo sapiens
AACCAACAGGAGAGCCGGTCACCTCTAACAGCCATCCAGCCGGATTTAACGGCTATGTTTCCCCGGCGATTGAGAAAAAAAGGGAATCTATTCTATTTTCTACAAGGACGGCCCTGCCGGGGTGGGAGAGACTGCCTGGCCCTCCGAAATGCTGCTGGCCAGTTCCTTTGACCTGGAATTGTGCGCAAGGTTTGAGACGCTGTGAAAAAAAAAAAAAAAAAAAAAAAAAAAAAAAAAAAAAAAAAAAAAAAAAAAAAAAAAAAAAAAAAAAAAAAAAAAAAAAAAAAAAAAAAAAAAAAAAAAAAAAAAAAAAAAAAAAAAAAAAAAAAAAAAAAAAAAAAAAAAAAAAAAAAAAAAAAAAAAAAAAAAAAAAAAAAAAAAAAAAAAAAAAAAAAAAAAAAAAAAAAAAAAAAAAAAAAAAAAAAAAAAAAAAAAAAAAAAAAAAAAAAAAAAAAAAAAAAAAAAAAAAAAAAAAAAAAAAAAAAAAAAAAAAAAAAAAAAAAAAAAAAAAAAAAAAAAAAAAAAAAAAAAAAAAAAAAAAAAAAAAAAAAAAAAAAAAAAAAAAAAAAAAAAAAAAAAAAAAAAAAAAAAAAAAAAAAAAAAAAAAAAAAAAAAAAAAAAAAAAAAAAAAAAAAAAAAAAAAAAAAAAAAAAAAAAAAAAAAAAAAAAAAAAAAAAAAAAAAAAAAAAAAAAAAAAAAAAAAAAAAAAAAAAAAAAAAAAAAAAAAAAAAAAAAAAAAAAAAAAAAAAAAAAAAAAAAAAAAAAAAAAAAAAAAAAAAAAAAAAAAAAAAAAAAAAAAAAAAAAAAAAAAAAAAAAAAAAAAAAAAAAAAAAAAAAAAAAAAAAAAAAAAAAAAAAAAAAAAAAAAAAAAAAAAAAAAAAAAAAAAAAAAAAAAAAAAAAAAAAAAAAAAAAAAAAAAAAAAAAAAAAAAAAAAAAAAAAAAAAAAAAAAAAAAAAAAAAAAAAAAAAAAAAAAAAAAAAAAAAAAAAAAAAAAAAAAAGAACCTTCACCGTCATCCGCTGGGAGGAAGGAATTTTGAATATCTTTTCGGAGGACCCCTATCTCACGGGAGCTTGTGCCTGCGCGATTGCCCGCGGGGTGCAGAAGAATCATCCGGTGCTGGTGTGCGCCAAGCATTTTGCCGTCAATGAGCAGGAGACTTACCGCAGGGGAAGCGCTAGGCATCACTATGACGCTGTAGATTCCATTCTCACCGAACGTGCTGCCAGAGAGCTGTATCTGAAACCTTTGAGATGCTGGTAAAAAAGGGCGGACCTTCACTGCATGATGACCTCTTTCAATAAGCTCAACGGGGTTTTTGCAGGAGGCAGCAAAGAGCTCTGCACATGCATCCTCCGTCAGGAATGGGGTTTTGACGGACTTGTGGTCACCGATTGGGGAGACATGGATATCGTGGTGGATGGAGCCGACGCTGTGGCTGCAGGAAATGATGTGGTGATGCCGGGCGGTCCGCCCGTGATCGTCCAAATTTTAAAGGGGTATGAGGAGGGCAGAGTGACTCGTGAGGAGCTCCAGCAGGCGGTTTCCCACCTGCTGAGCCTCCTGAAGCGATTTGGCAGGTACGGTGCGCAGCGGCTGTGAGAAAAGCAAGGCAGGGCCTTTCCGTGCTTTTTCCGGAAAAGCCCTGCCCGATTCCATGGCGGGACAGAACCGGCGGCGCGGCCTGCGGGCTTGGGAACAGGGCAAACGGGCGCCATGGTATGGCGCTGTAAGTACGGGAGCAGACGAGGGAGGCGCGTCATGAGAGAGGAAAAGGTTTTCTATGTGTCGGATCTGGATGGGACTTTGCTGAACAGCGGCCAGGCTTTATCGGCGTTCACGGTGAATACGATCAATTCTCTGGTTGGACAGGGGATGCTTTTTTTCCTATGCGACTGCGCGTTCCTATTGTACGGCAGGTAAGATAACCCAGGGAATATCGCCTCAAATTCCTGTTATCATTTATAATGGGGCTTTTGTTTTAAAGAATGGCACACAGGAAAAAAATACTGTCCCACTATTTTGAGCCGAAGGATGTGCAGCGCATTTGGAGACTGCTGCAGGACCATCACATCGATCCCATCGTATACGCGCATATTGACGGAATAGAAAAAATTTTCTTACTGTAAAGACCGTACGACTGCCGGCAGGGACGCTTTTTGGAAAGCCGCAGGGGCGACATCCGTGAGAATCCGGTGGAAGAAAAGGAACTGTGCAGGGGCGAAGTGTTTTATTTCACTTGTATCGACACAGAAGAAAAATTGAAGCCGGTTTATCATCTGTGTAAAAAGGACTTTCCCTGCGTGTACCAGAGAGATATTTACAGCGGAGCGCAGTGGCTTGAAATTTTGCCCAGGCAGGCGACAGAAGGCCGGCGCTGTCGTGGAGCTGAAAAAATTGCTGGGCTGTGATAAGGTGGTTTCCTTTGGGGATGGCAAAAATGACATTTCCATGTTCGATGTTTCAGACGAATGCTACGCCGTAGAAAACGCCGATCCGGAACTCAAACGCAGAGCTACGGCTGTCATTGAAAGCAACGACAACGATGGGGTGGCCAGATGGCTTCTGGAACATTGGCAAAAATAGCCGGACTGTCTTTTTTCAGCCCCGTAAGAGAAATCCGCTGTGTTCCTTCCTATATCGCTGTTCCCCTTTCGGGATTCCAGGAAAAGGGAAGAGTTCCCCGCCGCCCATCCGGGCAGGGAGCTCTTCCTTTATCGTTGTAGGAGCTGCGTTCAGCGGCAGTCGTCCGTCCGCACGGTCAGCCGGAACTTGCGTACCTGGGGAAGCGTAATAGGGCATGTTGGTTTCCCAGTTTCCAGAGTGCAGCAGGTAGCCTTCCCCAGCGTCTCGTTATCAAACCACTTCAAGGGGATTCGGGGCGTGTAGGGGCAGGCATCCCGTTTATACCAGGTCCAGTCATACTGCACCAGAAAGAAAGGCCCCCAGGGGCTTGTCGGATTCAGAATGGTCAGCTCGCTGCCGGTGGGTGTGCGGAAATTGGTATGTAAAGCCCCAGGTGAGCAGCAGGTATTTTTTCAGAGAGGGCAGATATACCATCTCCGGCGGCCGATATGTCCCGGAATCTCAGTATGGGGTGGCCTCCGCCAGCTCTTTCTTCCAAATGGGGTCGCCATTTTCATCGAGCTGAGCAAACTCCCAGGCTCCCCTGTCCATGATCCGGTCTTTGGGCGTCCGGCCCAGCAGCAGCTGCCTGCCGTTATCCCATTGGTCTCCCGAGACGGCGTACACATAGTCGTCTACAGCCTCTTCATTGTTCTTCCCGTACTGTAGGAAAGAAAGTCCTCCGAAAGCTGTGCCGGGGAACATGGGTTCCCAGCCCTGATAGCCGGTGCGCTCTGCCTCAGGAAGAGTCCAGCTCTGAGCGGCGCCAGTGGTCCTGTCAAAATATTTTTTCCTGGAATTCTCCCAGCAAAGTGTTGAGCTCCGGTGTCCAGGTTTTGCCGTGGTCTTCCGAGCAGATAATGGCAGCGTCGCCGCCCCATTGGCAGCCGGGAAGTGCAGGCTCCTTCCATCCAGAAAGGTTCTGAACCGCGTAGTAGAGCTTTCCGTCCACGCAGATCATACCGCAGGGCTTGGGACCGCCACCTCCGGGTCCTACATAGCCGGGCATGTCGTGGACCCGGTGTACCTGAAAATGCCTCGGGTTCACCGGTGATGACCTCTACTACCTGGCCGGACATTCCCCTTGTAGGTTTCAGGGCTTTACTCCAGCCGCCCCGGGGGTCCGACACATAGTTGTTTCCATCTAATACCATCCAGTTGGGGTCGCCGGTGCCGATATAGATTTTATCGTCATCCGCCCAGGCCATGGGGTGGGTATCGCCCTTCACATTGGGGCTGGCCACCGGGATGCGGTCGCCGATCCAATCAAAAACAGGCTTTTTGCTTCTGGGAATCTCGATTGGGTGGTTGTATTTCATAGTCAGTTCCTCACTTTCGTTTTCTTTTCAGCCACTGGCCTGCTTCCTCATACATTTCGTCCAGGCCGTTGGCGTGCATCTGTTCTACATACTCGTCCCAAATGGCGTCGAAATTTTCCGCCGGTTCCAAAATTAGGCGGCTTTGATATTCATTGCTAATGGAACTCAGTTTGCCGCTGTAAGTAGAAGCGGTTTCCAGCTTTGCGTCTATCAGCTCGTGGGCCATCACCTCACAAATCATCTTGCGCTGTTCGTAGAAGGGGTTGTCGGCCTTGTCTTCTTCGGATACAAAGGTGACGCAGTTCTGCATGGCGGAGAGCAGGTCGCCCGGATAGGCTTCAAAATCGATGGTGCCGTTAATGGTAGAGGTCAGCCCCCAAAAGGGGATGGCCCGTAGGCCCTTCGCCGTCCTTGGGATCCCAATCCTTATCCTGCTCTTCCTGGCTGATGCCGTAGAACACCCCGTCCTCATAGCGGTCGTAGTGGATTCCCTCGATGCCTGTGCACATGAGCTTGCGGCTTCGCCGGTATTCAGGTATTCCAAAAGATCCAATACCCGTTCAGGGGTTCCGGCAGGTCTTGGGCAGTACGTTTACCAGCCAGGACCAGCCGGCATCGTTGACGGTGGCACCGTTGGTATAACGGGGATCGTGGGGGCTGGGAATAAAAGCTCCACCTCGGCCTCCGGACAGTTTGCTTTTTACCTCAGCCAAAGACTTGGCCCACATGGGGGAGAAGCCGATTCCACTGTGGCCTGCGGTAAAATCGTTGAGGCAATAGTCCCTGTCCCGAATGGTGAAAAACATCCTGGTTGATCAGCCCCTCGTCGTAAAGACGCTTTACAAAGCGGAGGGAAGCCTTTTGCCCTTCCGAGGTGCCTGTATACTGCAGGGAGCCGTCTTCATTCTCCGTCCAGGTCACAGGGGGAGAACTGAGGCGCATCATCAGGCCCCAGGAGTCAAAGATCTGAGCCACAATCATGGCATAGGTGTCGTCCTGGCCGTTTCCGTCGGGATCCTCCTCTTTAAAGGCCCGGAATACCTCATAGAGTTCGTCAAGGTTTGTGGGAACGTCCAGGCCCACCTTGTCCAGCCAGTCCTTCCGGATTCCGGCTACCCAGCCGCCACCTGGCTGGTTCAGGCAGGGGATGCCGTAGCTCTTGCCGTCCACCAGGAATTTCTGATAGACGTCGTCATAGGCGATCATGGATTCAATGGGATAGCGTTCCATGTCCTTCAGGTAATCATCCAGCGGAAGAATCGTGCCGTTGCGGGCGTGGCCGATATAATCCACCGCGCCGTTGTCCATGGAGATTACATCGATGACCTCGCCGGAAGCCAGCATAGTATTTACCTTGGTAGCCTGCTGGTCCCAGGGGGCGGTAACAAACTCCAGCTTGGTGTTGGTGCGCTTCTGGAGCTAACAGCCCCCTGTCATTGGTGGGATCCTGGGTGACAGCCACGCGGAAGAACCGGATTTCCGTGGGCTCCTCCGCAGCGGCGTCTCCCGTACTGGGTTCACCGGCTTCACTGGAATTCCCAGAGGCGGGACCGTACTCTGGGGATTCGCTTCCGAGGAATTTGACGCCGCCGTACAGCCGGATAACGCCAAGAGAAGCGTTAAGACCAGCGCGCCGGGTACTTGAGACCATTTTCTTTTGCTTTCCATCATGTTTGCCTCCTTATTCTATTGAAATTTATCCTTTCACCGCTCCCAGCATCAACCCTTTTACAAAGTACTTTTGCAGGAACGGGTAAACGCACAGGATGGGTACGATGCTGATGACTACAGTGGCCATTTTGAAGATTTCGGACTTGTTGGTGAGATTCCCCAGGCCGATCATAGAACTCTGCATGGTGTTGGCTACAATCATTTCCCGCAGCAGCATCTGCAGAGGGTACAGTTCCGGGAGCTGATATAGAGTACGGAATTGAAATAGTCGTTGTAGATTCCCCACTCCATAAAACAGCGCCATTACCGCCATAATGGGCTTGGAAAGCGGAAAGACGATTTTAAAAAAGATGGTGATGTCAGAGCGCCGTCTATCCTGGCCGATTCCTCCAGGCTTACCGGCAGGCTGGTCATGAAATTTTTGGTGATGATCAGGTTATAGGCGCTGCAGGCCATAGGCAGAAACAGCGCGGGCAGTTTATTCGCCAACCCCAGCCGCGTCACCACAATGTAAGAGGGAATCATGCCTCCGCTGAACAGCATGGTGAACATGATAAGCCCGTTGAACACCTTCCTGGGGCGAACTGGGGCCTGGATAGGGCATAGGCGCTGGGAATTGTCAGCACCAAGGCAATCAGGGTTCCACACAGGGTAATCAGCACACTGATACCGAAGGAGCGGAGAAAACCGCTGGAAACCAGGGTTCGGTAATACTCTGAAAATCAAGGGCGTGAGGCAAGAAATGGAGCTTGTCCGCCAGGTAGGAATCTGCGGTGGACACAGAGATGACAAACACATACCAGAAGGGGAAGAAACATAAAAGCCCAGAACCGCCAGAATCAGATACACCATGTAGTCAAACGCCGTATTTTTTCTTTTTTCATTTCTCCGCCCCCTTTCAAAGATGATTTCTTCGCCGATCCGGCGGGAAAGGCGTTGGCGCCCAGCAGGGCCCAGGCTGATTACGCTTTTGAACAGCCCTGCCGCAGTGGCGGTTCCGTAATTGTCGCCTCCCATAGAAAACGCCGTGCGGTAAACATAGGTGTCGATAATATCTCCCGTGGCGTAAACGGCGGGATTATACATGTTGAAAATTTGATCGAAGCCCGCGCCGATGATGGTGCCCACCCACAGCACGAACACCGTAAGGATGGTATTTCGGATGCAGGGCAGCGTAATGGAAAAGATGCAGCGGCCCCGCCCGCGCCGTCAATTGCGGCGGATTCGTACAGGCCGGGATCGATGGACAGAATGGCCGACAGGAACAAAACGGAGTTAAATCCCATGTCCTTCCACATGTCCGCCCCCACTACAATGATCGGAAGAGATTGTTGTCCGTGAGGGTAATGGGGAAAGCCCTCTTCCCTTCAGCAGAAAATTGATGCCGGTCTCCGGATTGAAAAAGGTGATGCAGAAGACGGACACCACTACCCAGGATAGGAAGTGTGGGATGTAGGTGACAGTTTGCACTAGGGATTTGAACACTTTGTTTTTCACTTCGCTGAGCAGAATCGCCATGAAGACCGCTGCGGGCAGACAGACCGCAATGCGCATCACCGCCAGGATGATAGAATTCTGAAAAGCCCTCCAGAAAAAATGATCGGAAAACAAGTTCTGGAAATTTTTAAAACCTACAAACCCATCGAAGGAGAAAAAACTCATACCCGGCTGATACCGGCGGAAAGGCAATGCCAATGCCGAACATGGGCGTATAGCAAAAAATCAGAAACCAGAGCAGCGCGGGCGCCACCATCACATAGAGCCACTTGTCCCGTTTGAAGCTTGTGAGAACTCTTCTCATAAAGAGATACCCCTCCCTTTACGTTGTAAAAACGCTGATTCAGCCTGAATTCAGGATAACATGGGAACCGGAGTTTCACAGTCCACAAATTGGTGTATATCACTTGAAAAATTGCATCTCTTCCTGAAATTATATCGTATTTTGCCATGTTTTTAGCTGGAAATCATTCCCATTACGGATTTCTGATGTTGATAATTCTGGAAAGGAAGATTATAATGGCTTCATCGGGGAGGGTGGTCTTGATGAAGTTCATGAAGCTGAAGACCAAATATATCCTCTCCTATGCCCTCACGATCTTATGCCCGATCCTGCTGTTTTTAGGGATTATTCTCAACGTAGTCTCCAATGTCATAGTGAAGCAGAGCATTGAAAATGAGGTACAGATTAACAAGCAGTTTAAAAATAACGTCGGCTATATTTTCAAGGATTACGCCAGCATCGTCAACCGGCTGTGCTACAGCGGGGAACTGCAGAATCTGGTGGGGCTGGATGCAGAGACCCTGCAGAAAAATCTCTCCTCCTTTCTCAATCAAAAAGAGATTATCCGCAGCAGTATTTTGTTCTATAACTATCAGGGGCACTCACTGTGTACCTGCGGGAGGATTCCCCGCTGATCGACTATCTTTTTTTTATGGCGAAGCTGGAGGACGGCGGTCCGCAAACGCCCTTTTATCAGCAGCTTTCCCAAGAGGAAAACCGCATTGATTGGCGGTTTGAGAACGGTAAGGTAACCGTCTCGCGCCCAATCACCAGTTATACCAGCGAGTCCTTCGGGCTGGTGCAGCTGGTCGTCGGGAACAGGATATCTACCAGCTGTTTTCCTCCTACCGTCCGGAGGACCGGTATATTGTTATTGTGGATGAGACGGGCAAGGTGATCTCTTCCAACGACCGCGCCATTGTGGGCACAGATTATTCCGGCCAGGATGTGTATCAGCGGCGGTTGGATGGAGATATGCTCTATACCCAGGACGGATCCCGCGCCGTGCTCTATGAACAGTTGAGCAGATGGATGATGGGCCCAGCTGGACCATCATTACCCAGATTCCTGTCAAAAATATGCGCCAGCTTGCCAATACGGTTTTGCAGATAGGGATGCCTTACGGCGGGACTGTGCTTTTTTGGCCTCCAGCCTGCTTTATCTGCTTCTTTCCGGCGACGTGGTCCGCAGGGTGCAAAAGCTGAGCCTGTATATGGACCTGCAGCGGGAGAGCAAATTTGTCCCCATTCCCATTCAGGGACCAAAGGACGAGCTCTAGGTGCAGCTGGCTTTTTAACCGAATGACTGCCAGCCTGGAACAGCGCTCATCCATGACAACTACCTCTCCCAGCTGAAAATAAAAATGTGCTGATTGAAAAGCAGAGCGCAGAACTTATCGCGCTGCAGAATCAGATCCATCCTCATTTTCTGTTCAATACCCTGGAATCTATCCGGATGAAGCTGCAGAACGGGGATTCGCAGCATGCTCAGGACATGCTTGTGTCGCTTTCCCGTATTTTGCGGCTGAGTCTTTCAGACCGGGGGAGGATCTGATCCCGTTGAAAAGTGAACTGGAGTATGTGGGCCATTATATAAAAATACAAAATTTGCGGTTCCCCAAGCGGTATACCTTTGAGATCTCTTTCGAAGAGGAGATGCTGGAATATTGTGTTCCCAAAATATGCCATACAGACGCTGGTGGAAAACGCGGTGCTCCATGGGATCGATCCCAAGGGCGGGGAAGCGCCGCATCTCTGTGAAGGGAGAAAAAGAGGGGAGGATCTCTGCATCCGGGTAACGGACAACGGCGTGGGAATCCCGGAAGGGAAACTGAAGAAGATCCGGGACCGTCTGGCCTCGGCCGGGAGACATCGGATGAGAAGGGATCGGGATTCAGAACGTAAACGACCGTTTGACCATGCATTTTGGGGAAGCATATGCCGTGCAGCTCAACAGCATGGAAGAACAGGGAACGGAGGTGGTTTTTCGTGTACCGTGTCATCATTGCTGACGATGAGCCGGATATCTGCGCCGGGATGAAGACGCTCATCGATTGGGAAGCGCTGGGATTTGAGGTGGCTGGTACGGCTGAAAACGGGCTTCAGGCCATGGAGCTGGAGGAAGAACTGAAAGCTGATTTGGTAATTACCGACATCCGCATGCCGCTGATGGACGGTTTGGAGCTGGCCAGACGTCTCAAAAAGCAGCTCCGCGGATATTCAGGTTGTTATCCTCAGCGGTTATCGCGACTTTGCCTATGCAAAACGCGCCATCAGCTGTGGGGTCAGCAATTATCTGCTCAAGCCGGTGGATACGGAAGAGCTTGCCGGAGAACTCAGAAAGATCAAGCTGACGCTGGATCAGCTCCATACTTCCATGAAGAATATACGCTGCCGGAAGAGGACGGGGCCCGGAATCCGCCGCTTCCGAAATCGCTTGCCTATATTGACGCGCATTATCGGGAAAACCTGAGCCTGCGTGAATTGGGAGAACGTTTTTTATCTGAACCCGGCTTATTTGGGCGGCTGATCAAAAGGAACGCGGAATCTCATTCCATGAATATTTAAATTATGTTCGGATTCAACAGGCCAAACTCCTACTGCGCATTCGGCTCTCTCTATCCACGAGATTACAGAACGGATTGGATATAATTTTGAGGATCATTTTTACCGCAATTTTAAAAATATGTCTCCCTCAGCCCCAATGACTACCGAAAGCTTCACAGGAAAAAGTGACGGGCCGACGCAGCGGATATGACCCGGTCACCCGGCGGGAAAATCCTGACAAAGCCTCCTCCCGCCGGAAAAAGATAGGAGGCTTTTGCGTTAGTCCGTTTTTATGGACTGGTATGAGCCTTGTTTTATCTGTTCCTGAAAGGAAGAATGGGAATATGCAGAAAGCAAAAGCAAATGGCAAGCATATTCATGCTCCCCGAAGGACGCCAGAAATCTGTATGGGTTTGGATCGGTTTGCGTTTGCTGACTTCAAAACTGCGGCGGGAACAGAGGAGGATTGTTGTACGAAAAAGGGGACAAAAAGTGCTGGCGGCGTTTTTTGACAGACCTCCATGCCGGCAGGGAGGTTCTTCCAGGGAGTTGGTGAAATGGCAGCCGGGAGGAACTGATTCAAGCAAAACCGCGGGAAGTCAGGGGATCTATGGATCTGAAAGAGGCCATGCGAGTGTTTGCAGAGCGAATCGCACGAACACTGAGTTCTTGCGGGTTCCTTTCTGACTGTACCGAACAAATCCGTCCGGCGGGGGAACAAAACAAAAAGCGCCGCATAGCTGCGAAACGCTTACTCCTGCATTTGCGGACCGCTTCGGCCAGTGGTGAACGTGCGCCTCCAGCGCACAAAGCCGCTGCTGGCCCCGCTCCAAAGGAGCCTGCAAAGCATGGCGATAAAGGTTGAAATAAAAAAACTACGGTTCACATTTCGCAAACCGTAGTTTTGGTGGGGGATAACTGGACTCGAACCAGTGACCTCCTACGTGTGAAGCAGGCGCTCTAACCAGCTGAGCTATACCCCGTAACAGACAATACTATACCAGATTTTTTGGCGTACAGTCAAGCCCTGTTTTTGGAAAAATGGAGAAGAAAATGATGGGCGGGGGAATAGCAGAAGGCAGTCTGGGCGGTTTTTTAGCGGAAAAAAGTTTCGCTGGGGCTGAAATGCCGGACAAAGCCTCCTGCATTGTGACTTTTGGAAAATCATTCCCTTACCGCGGATTTCAGGCGGGCGAGAGCCCGGGAAAGGGCGGCCTGCGTCTGATAGTATTCCTGCTGGCTTTGCTTTTGGCGCAGCCGCTCTCGGCAGCGCCGTTTGGCAGCAAGGGCGCGGTTGATGTCGATTTCCTCCGGCCGCTCAATGGAGGCGGCCAGAAGGGATCACCCGTTCCGGCATAATTTCCACGCAGCTGTCAGTGATCACAGCCATATGCCATTCCCCTTTTTTCATCCTGGAACCGGAGCTCTCCGGCGGTAATAACTGTGACCATGGGTTCATGGCCGGGCAGAATCCCGTGGGAACCGTCAATGGCGGGCAGGATGATCTGTTGGGCGTTTCCGAAAAAAGAAAATGTCCTCGGGAGACAGCATTTCAAGATAAAGGTGGAAGCCATAGCTGCGGTACTTCCTTTCTTCTGAAAGATGGTTCATCCGACTGGGATTCAGGACTTGCCGCGGGCAGTTACCTCGTCGATGGAACCGGCCATGCTGAAGGCAGTTTCCGGATATTCGTCCAGTTCGCCACCCAGAATGGCTTCAAAGCCTTTGATGGTATCCTCTACCGGCACATAACGTCCCTCTTTGCCGGTGAAGGGTTCCGCCACGAAAAAGGGCTGGGAGAAAAAGCGCTGAATCTTTCTGGCACGGTTTACGGTGCGCTTATCCTCATCGGCCAGTTCCTCCATACCCAGAATGGCGATGATATCCTGCAATTCACGATAACGCTGCAGCACCTCCCTGAACGGCCCGGGCGGTCTGGTAATGCCGGTCGCCCACCACGTCCGGTTCCAGCACGCGGGAGGTGGATTCCAGTGGGTCAACAGCCGGATAAATGCCTTGTTCCACAATCTTTCTGGACAGTACGGTGGTGGCGTCCAAATGGGCAGAAGGTGGTAGCGGGGGCGGGATCCGTCAGGTCGTCCGCAGGGACATAAACCGCCTGTACAAGAGGTGATGGACCCTTCCCTTTGTGGAGGTGATCCGTTCCTGCAGGGGAACCCACTTCGTTGGCCAGGGTGGGCTGGTAGCCCACGGCGGAGGGAGGCGGCCCATCAGGGCGGACACTACGGAACCGGCCTGTACATAGCGGAAGATGTTGTCGATAAAGAGCAGCACGTTCTGATGCTCGTGATCCCGGAAATATTCAGCCATGGTCAGACCGGTGAGCGCCACCCGCATTCTGGCCCCCGGGGGCTCGTTCATCTGGCCGAAGACCAGGGCCGTCTTCTGTATGACGCCTGACTCGGTCATTTCCCGCCAGAGGTCGTTGCCCTCGCGGGTTCGTTCGCCCACGCCGGTGAAAATGGAATATCCGCCGTGTTCGGTGGCAATATTGCGGATCAGCTCCTGAATCAATACGGTTTTTCCCACGCCAGCTCCGCCGAACAGGCCGATTTTTCCGCCTTTTGCGTAGGGGGCAAACAGGTCGATTACCTTGATTCCCGTCTCCAGAATTTCCACGGTAGGGCTCTGGTCGGGCAAATCCGGGCGCAGGCCGGTGAATGGGCCATTTCTCCGGGCAGTCAGCCGGACCCCTTGCCGTCTATGGGATCGCCCAGAACGTTGAACATACGTCCCAGCGTGCCGGCGCCTACAGGCACCTCGATGGGGGCTCCCGTGTTGGTGACAGGCATGCCGCGGGTCAAACCCTCGCTGGTGGCTAGGGGTGATACAGCGCACGGCATGATCTCCGATATGCTTTAAAACCTCCAGAACCTGGTGCTCTCCGCCGTTTTCTACGGTGAGCGCGTCATGGATGGCTGGCAGCCGGACACCGTCAAACTGCACATCCACCACAGGGCCCAGGACCTGCAGGATCTTTCCCTGATTTTGTTCCATAGTGTAAGGCTCATCCTTTCTTGGGTGATAAGGAAGGTGCAGCGGCTCAACTGTCCAGCAGGCTTGCCGCCCCGCCGGCGATCTCGGTGATCTCCTGCGTGATTGCGCCTTGCCGGGCGCGGTTGAATTCAAGAGACAGCTTTTTTCAGCATATCCCTGGCACTGTCTGAAGCAGAATCCATAGCGGTCATTCTGGCGTTTTGTTCGCTGCAGAAGGATTCTACCAGCGCACCGAAAAGGTAACCCTTCAAGAGTCCAGGGACCAGGACTTCCATCACGCTCTCCACCGTGGGTTCATAGCGCAGCACTTCCCGGTATTTCCCTTCTTCCGCATGCCGCGCATGGCGCTGAGCATTGCCCGGTCCAGCGGAAAAGTTTATGATCTCCGGCTCCATCTGTGCAGACGACACCGAACGGGTATAAATTAATAGATTTCATCCAGATTTTCCGAATCATACAGGGAAACCAGGTGCTGATAATCTCCCGGGATCTTTCAATGGTGGGGTCTGGGCGGTATACATGAATTCGGCGTCAATCCGAATGTCCTTCTTCATAAAGTAGTGCCGGCCCATCTGTCCGATCAGGAAAAGGGTGGGATCCTTTTTCTGGCCATATAGCTCTCCGCCAGCTTCAGCACATTGTGGTTGTAGGCGCCCGCCAGCCCCTTGTCTCCCGTAATGACCACAAAGCCTGCCTTTTTTTCCTTGACGCTTTCATGGCCGTCCACAAACCGGTGGCGCAGTTCCGGGGAATGACGGAAGATATCCAGCAGGGTCTTGGCAATCTGTTCAAAATAGGGCTGCACCTCAGAAAGCTGCTTACAGGGCTTTTTTACCTTTGGAGAGATGAGATACATTGCGTTGGTGATTTTCAGGGTCTGCTCAATGCTCCGCATGCGGGAGCGGATTTCCGTTATGCCTGCCATGTGGGGCTCACCTGCTTTTGTAGGCTTGAACAGTCCAGGATGACCTGTTCTGTTTTCAGCCGAGAGTTCGCCCGTCTGCTGGATTTCCTCCATCACCTGGGGCTGTATGTTTTCCATATATTCAGCAAGCCCCAGGCAAATTCCCCTGGCATGGGACAAGGGAACGTCGGAGAGCAGCTTACGGGTGGCGGCAAAGAGGATGACCACCTGCCGCGACACGGGGAGGGATGATAGAGAGGCTGTTTGAGCACTTCATCAGCCGCTTGCCGTGCTCCAGGGCCTCTTTGGTGGCTGGATCCAGATCGGAGCTGAACTGAGTAAACACCTCCAGTTCCCGGAACTGGGCCAGATCGATGCGCAGGCTTCCGGCAATCTTTTGACGGCCTCGTCTGGGCGGCGCCGCCCACGCGGGAGACGGAAAGCCCTACGTTTACGGCGGGGCGCACGCCGAAAGAACAGATCGCTTTCGTAAAGCTGGCCCGTCCGTGATGGAGATGACGTTGGTCGGATATAGGCGGGAAACATCCCCTGCCGGGTTTCGATGATGGGCAGAGCCGTGATGGAACCGCCGCCAAACTCAGGAGCCATCCGGCAGGCGCGCTCCAGGAGCCGGGAATGCAGATAAAACACGTCTCCGGAGGATAGGCTTCGCGGCCGAGGGGAACGCTTCAAAAGCAGGGGAGAGTGTGCGGTAGGCAACCGCGTGCTTTTGACAGGTCGTCATAGACGATCAGCACATCCTTCCCCTGGCCCATGAAATACTCGGCAATGGCGGCCCCGGAATAGGGCGCGATGTATTGCAGAGGGGGCAGGCTCGCTGGCAGAGGAGGAAGAAGGATGCTGTACTCCCATGGCGCCCTCTTTTTCCAGCGTGTTGTGGATTTTCGCCACAGTGGAAGCTTTCTGGCCGATTGCCCATAGATACAGATCACGTTTTGGCCTTTTTGATTGAGAATGGTGTCCACCGCTATCGAGGTTTTCCCAGTCTGACGATCCCCTATGATCAATTCCCGCTGTCCCCGGCCTACGGGTACCATGGCGTCAATAGCCAATATGCCGGTCTGCAGGGGGGGGACGGTGACGGGCTGCCGCGTCACAACCCCGGAGGCCTCATGCTCGATGGGCCGGGTTTCCGAGGTGGGGATCGGCCCTTGCCGTCGATGGGGTCTCCCAGGGCGTTGATGACCCGCCCCAGCATCTTTTCCCCTGCGGGCACGTCCGCCCTCCGGCCGGTACGCCTGACCAGATCCCTTCCTGCAGGCCCTCTTCAGGGCCCAGCAGCGCGCAGCCCACACTGCCTGTTTCCAGGTTCATGGCAAGGGCTTTCACACCGTTTTCAAATTCACAAAAGTTCGCCGTACATGACGTTCTGAAAGGCCATAAACGGTGGCGATGCCGTCGCCGATCTGAATGACGGAGCCGGTTTCGCTCACCTGGGTCTTCCTCCTCATACCGGGCGATCTCTTCTTTCAGTATGGATACGATCTCTTCCGGATTGCCGTTCAAAGCCATTACCTCTCTTTCAGGGATCTTTGAGTCCTCGGGCATGCCGCGCACGCCTTGTCATAGGTCATATCGCCCAGCTGTATCACAAATCCGCCGATCAGCGATGGATCCAGCCGGGTGAGCAGCTCCACGATTTTTCCCGTGGAGCCTGCAGAGCGCCTGGGACAGCTGCTCCCGGTCCGCTTCCGCAAGAGGTCGGTGGCACAGCGCTAGGGTGGCCTCTGCCGCCTGCTCCGCATCAGACAAGGGCATGATAGCAGGTCAG